>JAEEGL013437293.1_pt1 | contig 60478 bp, 55 predicted proteins | sample 9134231 | NCBI WGS metagenome assembly JAEEGL01 (sample SAMN16246548, study PRJNA631951) | gut metagenome | biome: gut microbiome; feature: rumen; material: fiber-attached | host: Bos | place: Iran: Karaj | collected 2018-10
CCTGCCATATCGTTGTTAGCGTGATCGCCTGCTACAACCATAAGAGGGCGAAGGATTACATTTTTGTATCCTGCTGCTTTTACGGCTTCAATTACGTTTTCGCATGCTGTTTCTTCAGGTTCGCCTTCAACCGTTCCGATAAATACGTTTGCATAGCCTAAGTTTTCCATCTGTTTCTGCATCTGTGAGTATGAAACTTTAGCTGTGTGGCTTGTACCGTGACCCATAAATACAAATGCCGTATTTGCTTCTTTTGCGGCATCAAGGCTGTCAAAGCCTGCTGATTTTACAGCTTCCGCTGTGATTGCTTTTGCTACTGCTTCTTTATCGGCATTAACAACCGTAGCATCTGCACCTACTTCACCGAGAAGCGGTTCCGCTACCTTAACCGATGTAAATTTGTCTTTGTATGTATCCAAAGTTGCTACAAGTTCGTCATATTCAGCACCATGCATAAGGTGTGTTGGCTGAACCACAAGGTTCTTAACACCGTTTTCAACCGCACGATCGAGTGCCTGAGCTACATTATCGATTGATTCGCCATCGCGTGCAAGTACGTGATTAATGATAATCTGAGCTGTAAAAGCACGTCTAACCGACCAATCAGGATTTGCTGCTGCTATTGCCTTTTCAATACCGCCGATATCTTCTGTTCTGCTGTCGTTAAATGATGTACCGAAACTTACTACCAAGATTTCGTTTTCACCGATGTCATCCTGATTTAAAGGATCGTCTTTTGATGCATCACCGGTATCTCTTCCGAAATAGTCAGGATCTGCAAATTCACCTTCAACCAATTCTTTCTGAACATCAGTTAATTTGTCCCACGCTTCTTTTGCTGCTTTACACTGAGCTTCCGTATCTTCTGTCCATTCCTGAACATAAATTGCATCAATAAGTGCCGCAACTTCATCTGCTGCTGCCTGATCCAAATCAATCTCCGCACCCGGTCCGTCCGGCTCCTCATTTGTCTTCGAATCGCAGCCGATAACAAATACAGACGCCAACATGAGTGTCATAATCATTACCAAAATCTTCTTCATTTTTCAACCTTTCCTTTCTCTCTGACGAATCTTTTGAATATAAATCCCCATATATCTACTCATTTCGTCAGAAACCAAATAATACTATCAGTCCCATAATAAATCAAAAAAAAATTCTTTTATCAAAAGACAAAAGAACCTCAAAAAACACACGCTTACTATTACCATAAGCTATTGCGCAAAAGTTTTCGCGCCGGTCTTAATCAATTCCTCGTGATTTGAAAAATACTTTTTCCGACCAACAAATGGCAGGTTTCCTGACTTACTTTCACAAAGCTTATGCTCCTTCCCGATTTCTCAGTGGATTATGCAAAGCTCTCCGGCTTACAGTGACGAGATCGTGCGGGATTTTCACCCGCTTCCCTTTTACCTGAATGAATCGCTTTCAAGCGCCATCAGCACCATTTGTTTAAATATTTAACTGATTATGCTTATATTAGCAGATTTTAAACAAAAAAACAATCAAAACAATTGCAAGAAATGCAAACTATTTTGATTGTTTCGATAACAAATACTTATTAATTCTATGCGAATAACTCGCCCACATGGAATACAATATAAACCGCCGCTATAGCAAACATGGAGCTATCTATACGGTCAAGCATACCGCCGTGTCCCGGAATGATTCTTCCGAAATCTTTTACATCAATATCCCTCTTGATGGCAGATGCCGCCAAGTCGCCGAACACTCCGGCAATAGATGCCACGAAAGCCGCAATCACGCAGAACAAAAGGCTTGGTGTATCCCATCCGCAATAATAGAACAAAAGGAAAACAAATACGCCACCGATAACTCCGGCAATCAGTCCGCCGATTAAACCTTCTATTGTTTTCTTAGGGCTTATATGAGGTGCCATTTTGTGCTTTCCGAACAACATACCGCTAACCAATGCAACGCTGTCGTTAAATACAACGGCCACAAAAGGAAGTACCAACATAATAGGCCAATAAGTGCTCTTAAGGCAGCATATATGGAAAATCATCATAATAGGTGCTACCGGATAGATGCAAACTCCCATGGAAATAAACAATTCTTCCATGGTCATGTTTCTTTTTATAAGGATTTTTTCCACAAAAGAAAGCATCATAATAACAAGGAGTCCGTAAAAAATAAAATCAAATCTTATTTTAAATATATCAATCAATGCAAAAAGAATGATAAAGGCAAATCCTTGCCAAACCGATATTCCCTTTTTCGCTTTTTTGGTCTGGGAAACCATTTCATGACATGATACCCAAGCTACAAATATAATATAAGCCAACCTAGTTATATCTCCGAAGAGAAAACAAAAGGCTGTAAGACCCACAAACGCAAGTCCCGCAATAATTCTTGTCTTCATATATCCTCCAGATGCAAAAATCTGCATGCTCTTTTATATGTTATACTCAGATATCTCTCATTGTCAACTGAATTCTTTTCTTTGCAAGATCCACACTTAATACTTTGACATCAACAATATCGCCGATTTTCACTACATCCAAAGGATGTTTTATATATCTGTCGGTAATCTGAGATATATGAACAAGGCCGTCCTGATGTACGCCTATATCCACAAAAACGCCGAAGTCTATTACGTTTCTTACGGTACCTTTAAGCACCATTCCTTCTTTTAAGTCTTTCATTTCCAAAACATCGGAACGAAGAATCGGTTTCGGCATATCTTCACGAGGATCGCGACCCGGTTTTTCAAGCTCTTTTACAATATCGCGAAGGGTGATTTCACCGATTCCCAACTCCTCTGCCAGACGTTTGTAGTCTTTAATCATAAGGCTTAAGCCTATTACGCCACCCTTAGCAACGGTTTCGTCGGAAAATCCGAGTTTTTTAAGAAGTTTTTCCGTGGCTTCGTAGCTTTCCGGATGTACACCCGTGGAATCAAGAGGGTTTTTACCTCCCAATATTCTCATAAATCCGGCACACTGCTCATAAGCCTTCGGTCCGAGTTTCGAAACCTTAAGAAGCTCTCTTCTGTCTTTGAAAGAACCGTTTGCTTCTCTGTATGCAACGATATTTTTTGCAAGAACTTTTGATATACCGGAAATATATTCCAAAAGGCTCGGTGATGCGGTATTAAGATCGACGCCGACTTTGTTAACGCAAGTTTCCACAACGCCTGTTAAAGCATCGTCCAACTTTTTCTGATTCATGTCATGCTGATACTGACCTACACCGATTGATTTCGGATCGATTTTAACAAGTTCCGCCAAAGGATCTTGAATACGTCTTGCTATGGATACGGCACTTCTTTGAGCCACATCGAAATCCGGAAATTCTTCCGTTGCAAGCTTACTTGCGGAATATACGCTGGCTCCGGCCTCATTAACTATTACATAGCTGACTTTTTCATCAATCTCTTTTATCAAGTCCACAATAATGGCTTCGGACTCGCGGGAAGCTGTACCGTTTCCGCATGAAATAAGATTTACATTGTATTTTTTTATAAGCTCTTTTAAAACTTTTTTACTTTCCGCAACTTTGTTGTGAGGTGCTGTCGGATAAATAACCGCTGTATCAAGCACCTTTCCCGTTGCGTCAACCACGGCCAACTTACAACCGGTTCTGAATGCAGGGTCCCAACCAAGTACGGTAAGGCCCGCAATAGGAGGTTGCATAAGAAGCTGTTCCGTGTTTTTGCCGAATACAACTATGGCGCTGTCTTCCGCCTTTTCCGTCATTTCGTTTCTGATATCACGCTCGATGGCAGGGGCAATAAGACGTTTATAGCTATCTTCTATTGCCTCGCGAATATATACATTTGTATTTTCGTTATCAGAGTGAATCATTTGTTTTTCGAGGTAGTCGATTATTTTTTCTGTCGGTGCTTCTATCTTAACAGTTATGAATTTTTCGTTTTCACCTCTGTTGATTGCAAGAGTCCTGTGTCCCGCAACCTTTGTAAGAGGTTCTTCATAATCGTAATAGTTTTCGTAAACCGACTGGGCTTTTTCATCTTTTGCCGTAGATATAAGCTTTCCTTCTTTAAAAGTTATTTTTCTGATATAACTTCTGAAATCCGCATTGTCGGAAACAAACTCCGCAATAATGTCTTTTGCGCCCTCCAATGCTTCTTTTGCATCCTTTACTTCCTTTTCTTCGTTAATATACTCGGCGGCAACTTCTTCCATAGGACGTTTTTCCTGTCCAAGCATAATTATATTTGCAAGAGGCTCCAAGCCTTTTTCCTTTGCAACTATGGCACGGGTACGACGTTTTGGTCTGTATGGTCTGTAAAGATCCTCAACCACAACCATGGTTTCGGCAGCCAAAATCTGAGCTTTTAACTCATCGGTTAACTTGCCCTGTTCTTCAATACTTGCTATAACTTGTTCTTTCTTTTCTTCGAGATTTCTAAGATATTTAAGACGTTCGTCAAGTTTACGAAGCTGTTCGTCATCCAAAGACCCTGTTACTTCTTTTCTGTATCTGGCAATAAAAGGAATGGTATTGCCTTCATCTATAAGCTTAACTGCCGCTTCCACCTGGGAAAGTTTAACGCCAAGCTCATCTTTGATAGTGTTTAAAATGTCCATTATTTCCTCCGTATTTGTCTTAAAAAAGACATCTTATTTTATCAAAAAACGGCTGATTTTTCAAGTTTACAAAGCATTAAAGGCAGTATTTATACGCTAAATACTGCCTTTTGTTATTTATTAACAATCTATTTGAATTTGTTATTTATCGAGTTCAGGAACATACTGGCTGCATGCAAGAGCAAGTGCGCCCGGACCGATATGGCAAGATACCGAAAGTGACAATGGGTCGATATGAATATCATAACCCGGGAAGTGAGGCTCTACTTCTTTTTTGAAGTCTTCAGCCAAAGCTCTGTCCTTGGTATATGCAATACAAAGTGTAACTTTATGTTTGTCTATTCCGCCAAATCTCTTTTCAAAATCTTCTTTCATGGCGTCAATCATAATCTGACGTGCGGCTTTCATATTTCTTGCTTTCGCAAAGGAATCAAGCTTATCACCCTGAATTTGCAAAACGGGTTTGATCTTAAGAAGAGTACCGATTGCCGCAACCGCAGGAGTTAAACGACCGCCCTTTTTAAGATATTTTAATGTATCTACGGTAATGTAAATACTTGAACTCAACTTTTCTCTTTCCAATATATCGCAAATTTCTTTTGCGCTTTTTCCTTGCTTTGCAAGTTCCATTGCATCATAAACAGAAGAACGCATGGTAACGGAAATACGCTGATTGTTAACAACCTGAACTTTTCCGTCATAATCTTCCGCAAGCATTTTTGCCGTAGAGCAAGATCCGCTTAGGCCGCTTGACATAGGAATATAAACGATTTCGTCGTTTTCCTTCAAGAGCTTATCCCACGTTTCCAAGAGATATTCAGGGGATGGCTGTGATGTTTTAACATCCGCATCTCCTTCAAGCTTTTCATAAAACTGCTCTTGGGTTAAATCTATGTCCTCAAAATACTGCTGTCCATTTATATCAAATGGCATCGGAACAACAGTAATGCCTATTTCTTTGGCATGCATTTGGGTCATTCCGCTGTTACTGTCTGTCATAATTGCAACTTTACTCATAATCAATCTCCTTATGGTTTCAAAACAAAGTTTTGAAGCTTTAATGCTGTTTTGTACAAAAAATACAATAACAATACACCTTAAAGATTATAACATAAACGAAATATTATTTCACTAAAAGTTTAAAAATTTTAGCTAACTAAGATTCCACTCCGCCCAAAACCTTGTATAGGAGTTTGTAAAGTTCCATTGCTTCTTCCCTTGTCAAAGAAGACATACCTTCACATTTGGATATTTTCATAGGTACTTCCACAGCATCTTCTTTTAAAGCTTCTCCTTCTTTTGTTATTTCCACCAAAAGAATTCGCTCGTCTTCTTTCGAACGATGCCTGTTAACATATCCCTTTGATTCAAGAGATTTAAGGACCGGGGTTAAGGTTCCCGAATCCAAAAACAGCTTCTTGCCCAAATCTTTAACACTTATTTCTTTCTTATCCCAGAGCACCATCATTGCAATGTATTGGGTATAAGTAAGATCGAGTTCGTCAAGAAAAGGTCTGTATCTTTTTATTATTTCTTTAGAACAAGCATAAAGCGGAAAACATAACTGGTTCTCCAACTTTAATGCATCATATTTATTTTGATTCTTCATAAGCCTGTCTTACCGCCTTTGCAAGCTGATCGGCGCATGATGTAGGGCGACCGCCGCAGCTGTTTCCAAGAAGCTTATCTTCTATGTAATCAACTTTTGCTCCATCAAGTAATTTTGAAATAGCTTTTAAATTTCCGTTGCATCCGCCCATAAATTCGATGTCCGAAACCACGTCACCATCAAGTTTGAACTTAATTATCTGAGCGCATACACCCTGTGTTTTGAATGAATATTCCAATTAAAACATCTCCTTTAATGTCTTCTCAATCTTCTCAGGTGTTGTTGTGGAGCCGAATCTGTCCACAACATTTCCGTCTTTGTCTACCAAGAATTTTGTGAAGTTCCATTTAATCTTGCTTCCCATCATACCACCTTTTTGTGATTTTAGATAGGTGTAAAGTGGAGATTCGTTTTCACCGTTAACATCAATTTTATCAAATTGCTTGAATGTTATGCCAAATCTTGACTGGCAAAAATCATGTATTTCTTCGTTTGTTCCCGGTGCCTGATGTCCGAACTGATTGCAAGGGAAATCCAAAATTTCAAATCCTTTGTCTTTGTATTTATCGTATATTTCCTGAAGTCCCTGATACTGTGGTGTAAAGCCGCAACCTGTTGCTGTGTTTACTATTAAAAGAACTTTACCTTTGTACTGTGATAATTCAATCATGTTACCTTCTGCATCTCTTACTGTGTAATCGTAAATACTCATTTGTTTGTCCTCCTTTGACATAAAAATTTTACTATCAGATATTATTTGTTTCTTTTTTATTTTTTACTCAATTTGATTGAGCACAATTTAATTATACACAATTCTATTGCTTTGTCAACATATTTTTTTAAAAAAAATATGTTCTTCAAATCCCCGCAAATTCGCGCTTTACGACTTTTTAATTCCTTATATTTTTTATTATGATATAATTAATTTCAAATATCAATAAAGAGGGATAATTATGGACGAAAGATTGCAAAAACAAATAAATTTTATTTTGGAAATTGATAAGGAAAAAAATATACTAAGGCAGACTCACCTTTCAAATAAAGGCAGACGCGAAAACGACTCGGAGCACGCCTGGCATATGGCCATTATGGCTTATCTGTTAAAAGAGTATTCAAACGAAGAAATCGATATTACAAAAACCATGTTAATGTGTTTGATTCACGATGTTGTGGAAATTGATGCGGGAGATACTTACGCCTATGATCCCGAAGGCAAGAAATCTCAGAAAGCACGTGAGGATGCCGCTAAAGAGCGCATCTACAATTTGCTGCCGAAAGACCAGGCAGATGAGCTTATTGCAATATTCGATGAATTCGAAGAAGGCAAAAGCCCTGAGGCCAAATTCGCTCACGCCATGGACAATTTCCAACCTCTCCTTTTAAATAACTCCAACGGCGGAGGCGACTGGAAAAGCCACGGTGTCACAAAAACCCAAGTATACGAACGCCAAATCGGCACCAAACCCGGCTCCGACTACTTATATGAGATTACTGATGGTATTATTCAAGATAACATTAGAAACGGTAGCTTAAAAGATGAATAATAATTCTTAACCACACAGGTCAACCATTGATTTTTACAGTTTAGAGTTCGATTAAGAACAGCTTTTGAAAATAAATAATGTTGAAGCGCAAGCAATCAGGTACAGGAATGTAGTTGCTATCCACTGAATACGCAGACAAAAAAAGAATGCGGCTTTAGGGCTTGACCCTAAAGACACATTCTTTTTGTATGTCGTAGTTTCAGTTAGAGCAACGGAATGGGTACCGCTTGCGATTAACATTATTTATTTAAAAAGCGTCATTCTTATTAGAATTCATAGTCCAACACTTTATGCCAAAAATCCAATACGTCCTTTTCGTATCTTTCACTGTCTATGATAAAACTAAGTCCGTGGTCCGCCCCCGGATATTTGCAAAACTTGATTAAATTCGGGTTCGCCTCATGGATTTTCTCGCTCATCCAACAAGGTACGAATGTGTCGTTCTCACCATGAATAAGTAAAATCGGAATGCGTGATTTTCTTGCGGCTTCCACCACGTCAGCATCTTTAAGGTTTATTCTGCCGTAGGTTGCACCGGCCGTTGCGACACCATAGTAAGATATACCTACAGGAGCGTTTAATGATTTAATAACAAGTCTGATCATGTCTCTTGCGCTGCTGTAAGGACAATCCGCTATAATTCCCCTTATATTGCGCGGTACAAAATCAAGACCCGCTGCCAATATAACGCTTGCGGCACCCATTGAAAGACCGCAAAGGCCGATTTCCACGGAACGACCGAATCGCTCCTTTGCAAACTCGCACCAAGAGATAACATCTCTTTTTTCTTTTGCTCCGAATGTAAGGGCTCTGCCACCGCTTTTGCCATGGGCACGCTGATCGACCACTATTACGTTAAAGCCGAGACTCTTGTTAAGTCTTATGGAAAGGCCGGCATCTCTTAGGGCAAAACTTTTATGTCCGTGAAAACAGATAATAACCGGAGCCTTTTTATCCCCTTCATAGAGACGACCTCTGAGAAGCAAATTATCGAAAGACTGACATTCAACCTCCTCAAATTCCACAGCCTTAAACTCCTCAACCATAGCCATAATCTTTTCTTTATTATCCTTGTATATTTGCGTGTCCGGCATTCTTTCCGGATATTCAAAGCCTTTTAGCTCGTTTACAAAAACTTTCTTATATATAACATAAAAAAGAATCATTCTGAAAATAATATAAGCAATAATTACTATGGCAATAATCTTAACCGCTAACATAATGTTCCCCCGAATAAATATATTTCCTCTATATTTTAACATTTATTCCTTTCTAATTAAACAGTTTTTATTGTTGTTTTTTCTCCTTTGATAGTCTTTTTTCCACAAGAAAGTCTATGTTCAATTCCAAATATTTCAGTGTTTATGCTCTTTATACAAGCCTTGCATATTGTTTAAATTTTTATACTAAAAAATTTTAATTAAAATTATTGACATTTATTTTTTAGAGGTGTAATATAACTCCAACATTTTAATTAAATGTTTTTAGATAAGTTGTTTTATCTAAAATGATTAAATTAGTTCAATTAAGCTAATTAAATCGAAAAAAAGGAAATTATTAAAACACAAAGGAGAATTAACTATGTTTGAACAAGTAAAAGAATTAATCGTGGACATTTTATGCTGTGATGCAAATGATGTAACTTTGGAGGCAAATCTTTTCGATGACCTTGGCGCAGACTCTCTTGCAGCAGTAGAACTTAACATTTCAATGGATGAAAAATTCGGTTTTTCAATTCCGGATGAAGAACTTGAAAAAGTTAAAACAGTTAAAGATATTGTTGATTTCGTAGAATCACACAAATAATCTTGGGCTTTAGGTGATTGATATGGAACTTAATGAAATAGAAAGAATTTTTGAAAAGTTTGAAAAATCATCCATTAGCGAAATGGAACTTGAGGCGGGTGAATACCGCCTTTTCTTGAAAAGAAATGTTGCAAGTCCCGTAGCTCAAAATACAATTTCTCAGACTTCGACTCCTTTGCCGCAAAGCGCAGAAAGCAAAGCAGATGTTAAAGACGTTGAAGATGGCAAAGCTATAAAAGCGCCTTTGGTTGGAACATTCTACCGCGCAAGCGCACCGGGCAAAGCGCCATACGTTGAAATCGGAGACAGTGTTAAAAAGGGTGACGTTGTGGGGCTTATCGAAGCCATGAAATTTATGAACGAAATAACCGCACCGGCTGATGGCGTTGTAAAAGCTATTCCGGCAGAAGACGGCGCCTTTGTTGAGTTCGACGAAACCCTTGTGCTTTTGGATGCTTAAGAGGTTACTATGTTTAAAAGAATACTTATAGCAAACCGCGGCGAAATTGCCATGCGTATTATAAGATGCTGCCGCATGTTGGATATTGAGACGGTTTTGGTTTATTCAACGGCGGACAAGGATTCATTACCTGTGCAATTTGCAAACATCGCGGTTTGTATCGGAAATGCCAAGGCTTCCGAAAGCTATCTTTTAGAGGATAGAATCATCGAAACGGCTCTTGCAAAAGGCTGCGATGCTATTCATCCCGGTTTCGGATTTCTTTCGGAGAATGCCGAATTCGCAAAAAAATGCGAAAAAAACGGTATCGTATTTATTGGCCCTTCTTCAAAAGTTATAAGTATGATGGGCAATAAAGATGCCGCAAAAAAACTGATGAAAAAACACAAAGTTCCCGTAGTTCCGGGTTCGGAAGGGCTTGTTTCTTCCTATGAGGAAGCAATAAAAGTGGCAAACAAGGTTGGTTACCCGATTTTAATCAAGGCAGCTGCAGGCGGCGGTGGACGTGGCATGCGAAAAGCCTTTAATGAATCGGAAGTAAAATCCGCTTTCGAAGAAGCAAAGGCGGAAGCTCTTTCTTGTTTCGCCAACGGCGATTTGTACCTTGAAAAGCTTATACTCAACCCACATCATATCGAAGTTCAGATTTTGGCGGATTCTCACGGAAACGTAATATATCTGGGAGAACGTGACTGCTCCATTCAAAGAAGAAATCAAAAACTTATTGAGGAATCACCTTCCAAAAAAATCGATGATGTGCTTAGAAAAAAAATGGGAGAAGCTGCAGTAAATGCCGCAAAGGCTTGTAAGTACACCAATGCGGGTACCGTGGAATTCGTACTGGATCACGAAGGCAATTTCTATTTTATAGAAATGAATACAAGAATTCAGGTTGAACACCCGGTTACGGAAATGGTTACGGGTATCGACCTTATTCACGAACAGCTTCGTATCGCTTCGGGAATGAAACTTAGTTATAAACAAGAAGATGTTAAAATAAGCGGTCACGCCATCGAATGCCGTATTAATGCGGGAAGTCCCGGAAAAATCGACTTTCTTCACCTTCCTGCGGGCTTTGGAGTCAGAGTTGACTCCGCTCTTTTTACGGGATGCGAAATATCGCCTCACTACGATCCGATGATTGCAAAAGTAATAGTTCGCGGCACATCAAGACTTGATGCCATAAAAAGAATGCGAGCCGCTTTGGAAGAGTTTTTGATTGACGGTGTACCCACAAACAAGGATCTACAATACCTTGTTATGTATCATCCGGATTTCTTAAAAGGCAGCTTCGATACATCTTTTATGGAACTGCACGGCAAGGAACTTGTTGAGTTTAACGAAGAAAGCCGTAAGGAGCTTTAAAAAATGACAAATCAACTTTTTAACGAAAACAGACAAAAACTGTTTTCAATGAAAAAATACAGATATAAAAATTCGGTTTTGCATGAGCTGAATATTGATGATGAGCCTATAAAATGCAAAGCATGCGATAACGCCATTTCCAAAAAGCTTTGGAAGGAACGCTTTTATGTGTGCGATAAATGCGGCTACCATCACTCGATAAATGCAAAAGCAAGATTAAATATGCTTATTGACGAAGATAGTTTTAAAGAAATAAATGCAGAGCTTTCTTCAAAAGATCCCCTTTCCTTTCCGGGCTACAAAAAGAAGCTTAAAGAAGCCGAAAGCAAAAGCCATTTAAAAGACGCCTTGCTTACGGGTTTTGCAAGCATCGGCGGAATCGATTTGGCTATCGGTGTTTTGGATTCTTCTTTCTTTATGGGAAGCATGGGAAGCATCGTGGGCGAAAAATTCACTCTCTTGGTTGAAGAAGCGGACAAGCATTCTCTCCCTCTTTTGGTATTTAGCGCCAGCGGCGGTGCCAGAATGCAGGAAGGTTTGTTTTCTTTAATGCAAATGGCCAAGACTGCTGCCGCCATAGAAAAGTTTTCGGAACACGGCGGATTTTTCATTTCATATCTTACACATCCAACAACCGGCGGTGTAAGCGCAAGCTTTGCAAACTTAGGTGACATTATCATCGCGGAGCCAGGTGCTTTAATCGGTTTTGCGGGTCCCAGAGTTATAGAACAAACCATTGGGCAAACCTTGCCGGAGGGCTTCCAAAGCGCGGAATTTCAAGAAGAGCACGGTTTCGTTGATATGATTGTTGAAAGAAAAGATATGAAAAAAACAATATTTAATCTTTTAAAACTTCACTCACGTAAATAGTTTTTAAGCTTAGATGCGGAAAGGTGAAAGATTATGAAAAAGCTGAGTGCTTATGACAGGGTTGAAATTGCAAGAAGTCAGGCAAGACCCGTCATTACTGATTATATAGAAAAGCTTTTTTGTGATTTTACGGAATTAAAGGGTGACAGACTGGGCAAAGAAGATGCCTCCATTTTGGGCGGAATTGCCTTTTTTCACGACATTCCCGTAACCGTAATAGGACACAGAAAAGGTAAAAACTTGGACGAAAATTTAAAATTCAATTTCGGCATGCCGGGTCCGGAAGGCTATCGCAAAGCCTTAAGGCTTATGGAACAGGCCGAAAAGTTTAATCGTCCCATCATTACATTTATAGACACTCCCGGCGCATATCCGGGACTTGAAGCGGAAGAAAACGGACAAGGAATCGCAATTGCAAAAAGTATTGCAAGAATGAGTTCTTTAAAAGTGCCGGTTGTTGCCATTGTAACAGGTGAAGGTAACAGCGGCGGTGCTTTGGCTTTGGCCGTGGCAAACGAGGTTTGGATGTTTGAAAACGCGGTTTACTCCATTCTTTCCCCGGAAGGCTTTGCAAGCATTTTGTGGAAGGATTCAAAACGCGCAAAAGAAGCAAGTAAGCTTATGAAAATGACTGCCGGAGAGCTTTATCAATCGGGCTTTGTGGACAAGGTCCTTAAAGAACCGGAAGGCGGCGTTTTGGAAGAAAGCGAGGAATTTTACAAAGAGCTTGATGAGGCACTTTATGAAAAACTTAAAGAGCTTTCGGATATGTCCCCTTCCAAGTTAAAGCTTTCGCGCTTCGAAAAGTTCAGAAAAATGTGTTAAAGCTTGTGTTTAGACAAGGAGAAAATATGACCGGAATAAAAGTTGTGGGCACAGGAAGGTTTCTTCCGGCCAAGATTTTTTATAACGATGATTTTGATAAAAAATTAGATACATCAGACGAGTGGATTAGCTCAAGAACGGGCATCAAATCCCGCTATTTCGTAACAGACGAAACAAATTGGCAAATGGCCGCAAAGGCAGCTACAAGGGCGATGGAAGCTGCAAATGTAAAGCCGGAACAAATCGGTGCAATTATTTGCGCTACCTTCACTCCCGACTACTCCACTCCTTCAGTTGCCTGCGTTGTGCAGCGTGAACTTGGCCTTAGGGGCGATATTCCCGCTTTTGATATTAATGCAGCTTGCTCGGGTTTCGTATACGGACTGAAAGTAGCTCAAAGCATGATGATAGAAATGAAAGAGGAATACGTCCTTTTAATCGGTAGCGAAGTGGTATCCCGAATGATGGATTTTAACGATCGTTCCACCTGCGTGCTTTTCGGAGACGGTGCCGGAGCGGTTGTTTTAAAGAAAGATTCATCAAAAGCCTTTTACTCAAAGCTTGGGGCGGAAGGTAATCCCGAAGCTTTAAGCTGTCTCGGTGCAAATTTTCCAAACGCCTACATAAAAATGGATGGCACAAAGGTATTTAAATTTGCCGTGGATGCAGGTGCAAAGGCCATAAACGAGATTTTAAGGCAGTCGGGACTGTCTATCGATGATATTGATTATTTCGTTTGTCATCAGGCAAACAAAAGAATAATCGATTTTATCGGCAAGATAGAAAAAATCCCAAAAGAAAAGCTTTATTTAAACCTTGATAAATACGCCAACACAGTGGCGGCAACAATTCCCATAGCTTTGGATGAATTGGTTGAGAATAAACAAATTACAGAAGGCTCAAAGGTTATGGTACTGGGTTTTGGTTCCGGCCTTACATGGGGCGGCGCCCTGCTTTATTTTTAAAGAAAGAAGGTAAATCATATGTTATTAAATGAAATGCTTAATATAAAATATCCCGTTATTCAGGGTGGCATGGCAAATATTGCAACGGGCGAATTTGCCGCAGCCGTTTCCAATGCCGGCGGACTTGGCCTTGTAGGTGCGGGCGGTATGAATACAAAGCAGTTGGAAGAAAACATCCTTAAGGCAAAATCTCTGACATGCAAGCCTTTCGGTGTAAATATTATGCTTATGAACCCGGATGCAAAGGATATGTGCAAACTTGTAATCGACATGAATGTTCCCGTTGTTACCACAGGTGCGGGCACACCTCTTGATTACATTCCTAAATGGAAAGAGGCGGGAATCAAAGTAATGCCTGTTACATCAAGTGTCCTTATAGCAGCAAAAATGGCGGGGGCCGGTGCCGATGCCATTATCGCCGAAGGATGCGAAAGCGGCGGACATGTTGGTGAAATGACAACAATGGCCTTGATACCTCAAATGGTAGACGCTGTCAAGGCACCGATTATCGCTGCAGGCGGTATTTACGATTCAAGAAGTTTGGCTGCCGCTCTTTGCCTTGGTGCATGCGGAGTGCAGGTAGGAACAATGCTTCTTACCACAAAAGAATGCCCGATACATGACAATTACAAAAATGCTGTATTAAAGTCAAAAGACAATCAGACAATTGTTACGGGTCGTATCGGCGGAACACCGGTTAGAATCCTTAAAAACAAAATGGCTCTTGAGTATGTTAAACAGGAAAAAGCAGGCGCAGGTAAAGAAGAGCTTGAAAAATATACACTTGGTTCCCTTCGTCGTGCCGTATTTGACGGAGACACACAGACAGGTTCTTTAATGGCAGGACAGGTAAGCGGTGCTTTAAAAGAAATCAAGACCGTGGAAGATGCTTTAAAAGACCTTTGTGCGGGAGTCGAAAATGTGCTTGATAACACTGCGAAAAAGGTTAAATAATGAAAGGCATAGGGTGATATTATGTCAACTGCATTTTTATTTGCCGGCCAGGGAAGTCAAAAAGTCGGCATGGGAAAAGATTTTTATGAAAATTTCGGATCTTTCAGAAAAGTGATAGATGAACTTTCAAATATTGGCTTGGACTTTGATTTGAAAGAGACAATGTTTGAAGATCCAAAAGGAATATTAAACAATACAAACGTAACTCAGCCGGCACTGGCAGCATTTGCAGTGGGCGTTCTTGAGATTTTAAAAGAAGAAGGCATAAAGGCCGATTACCATATGGGACTTAGCCTCGGAGAATACTCCGCTCTTTATGCTTCCGGTGTTTTTACAAAAGAAGAACTTATAAAATGCGTAGCTTTCAGAGGTGCAAAAATGCAGGAAGCCGCAAGGGGTATTGATTGCAAAATGGTTGCAATCCTGGGCCTTGGTCGCGAAGTTGTTGAAGATGCTTGTAAAAAGGCTATGGACAAACTTAAAAGCGATGGCAACGACAGCGGCGAAATCGTAAGCGTAACAAACTACAACTGCCCTTCCCAGTATGTTATTACGGGCACAAGAAAAGCTTGCGACTTGGCTGTGGAATATGCAAAAGAAGCCGAAGCAAAAAAATGCATGGAATTAAAGGTAAGCGGTCCTTTCCATACGGCATTTATGGCGCCTGCGGGAGATGCTCTTAAAAGTTATTTTGAAAACATAAACTTTAAAGAAATGACAACACCTGTTGTTTTTAACACTACAGCGGATTTGCTTGGGGATGGTGAAAAAATAAGCGATCTTTTGGTTAAGCAGGTTCAGTCATCCATATATGTGGAAGATTCCATCAAAAAACTTGCAAGCCTTGGCGTAGACAAAACAATCGAAATCGGTCCCGGAAAAGCCATAACCGGTTGCGTTATGAGAACGGATAAGTCAATCAAGACTTATAGGATTGAAGATATGGCAACACTTGAAAATACGCTTAATGCATTTAAATAATGCCTTCTTGCCAAATCAAAATCATTGCTAGTATTTATTTTTAAATAGATATCAAAGACTTAATTAGTCATTAAACGGAGGAAATTACTATGTTACTTAAAGGACAAACAGCAATTGTTACCGGTGGCGGTCGCGGCATCGGACGTGCAATTGCACTTAAACTTGCAAGCCTTGGGGCTGATATCGTTATTAACTATACATCAAACGATTCGGCTGCCAAAGAAACTGCAAAAGAATGTGAAAAATTCGCTGTTAAGACTTTGCTTGTTCAGGCAAATGTAAGCATTGAAGAAGATTGTGAAAAGTTAATAAGCGAAGCTCTAAAACTTAACGGTCGCATCGACATTTTGGTAAACAATGCGGGGATTACAAGAGACAACATCATGCTTTCCATGAAAACAGAAGAATTTGACGATGTTATTAACACAAATCTTCGCGGCACCTACCTTTGCATGAAAAAGGCTTTGAAAGCTATGCTTAAGCAAAAATACGGCCGAATCATCAGTCTTTCGTCTGTTGTGGGCGTAAGAGGAAACGTGGGTCAGGCAAACTACAGTGCAAGTAAAGCAGGAATCATCGGCCTTACAAAATCACTTGCAAAGGAAATGGCTGCAAGAAATATTACGGTTAATGCCGTTGCTCCGGGATTTATCGGCACGGATATGACGGATGCCATGACGGATGCGGCAAAAGAAAAAATGATTGCCGAAATTCCTTGCAAAAGAATCGGCGAGCCCGAAGATGTAGCTAACGCAGTCAGCTTTTTTGCAAGTCCTGACGCTTCGTACATTACAGGTCAGGTGCTTTGCGTAGACGGAGGTATGGCAGTATGAGTAAAAGAAGAGTTGTTGTTACGGGTATGGGTTGTGTATGCCCTGTTGGTAACACGGTTAAAGAAACATGGGACGCTATCAAGGCCGGCAAATGCGGCATTGACAAAATAACACACTATGATGTTACTGACAGAAAAGTAACACTTGCGGGAGAAGTTAAAAATTTAAACATAGAAGATTTTATACCAAAAAAAGAAATGCGCACCATGGACAGATACACACAGCTTGCCATGGTTGCCGCACACGAAGCCTTTGAAGACAGTGCTCTCGACATGGAAAAAGAAAACGCAAACCGTTGCGGAGCCTTGGTTTCCAGTGGAATCGGCGGCATTGCAACAATCGAGGCCGAACAGGTAAGAGGTATGAAAAACAGCTTTGATATGGTATCTCCATACTTTATTCCAAAGTCTATTTCAAATTTGGCTGCAGGCCAGATTGCCATTAAATACGGTCTTAAAGGTATGGTAACATGCGTTGTAACAGCCTGCGCCGGCGGCACAAATGCTGTAGGTGAGGCCTTCCACCACATAAGAGACGGATATTCGGATGTTATGCTTTGCGGCGGTGCGGAAGCAGCCATAACACCGCTTTCCATCGGCGGTTTCACATCCATGGGTGCTCTCTCTAAAGCAACGGACAAAAATCGCGCATCTATTCCATTCGACAAAGAACGTAACGGATTTGTTATGGGTGAAGGTGCTGCAATCCTTGTTTTGGAAGAATATGAACATGCAAAGGCCCGCGGCGCAAAAATCTACGGAGAAGTTAAAGGCTATGCTACAAATTGTGACGCATATCACATTACTTCACCAATGCCCGATGCGGAAGGCGCTGCAATATGCATGAATATGGCCTTGGAAGACGGTGGGCTTAAGCCTGAAGACGTAAATTACATCAATGCTCACGGAACTTCCACTCCTCTTAATGATAAGGGCGAGACAAAAGCCGTAAAAGCTGTGTTTGGCGCCAATGCAAAGAATATACCAATAAGTTCAACCAAATCAATGACAGGTCACTTACTTGGTGCTACGGGTGCGGTTGAGTCGGTAATCAGCGTAATGTCCATAGTTGACGGCTTTATACCTGCCACAATCAACTATAAAGTGCCGGACGAAGAATGCAATCTTGACATCGTTCCAAACGAGGGAAGAAAGGCTTACTTAAATGTAGTAATGTCCAATTCCTTGGGATTTGGCGGTCATAATGCTTCAATCGTTTTTGCTAAATGTTAGGAGGTTTAAGATGCTTTTAAATTCAAATGATATAGAAAAAATCCTTCCACACAGATATCCTTTCTTGCTTGTGGATAAGGTTACAGAATGTACTCCGGGTGAGTACGCAAAAGGAATCAAATGCGTAAGCGCAAATGAAATGCAGTTTATGGGCCATTTTCCGGGACAGCATGTAATGCCGGGTGTTTTAATTATCGAAGCACTGGCACAAACAGGCGCTGTTGCAATGCTTTCCGAAGAAGAAAACAAAGGCAAAACAGCCTTCTTCGGCGGCATCAGAAAAGCACGCTTCAAACAGGTGGTTCGCCCGGGAGACGTCCTTGAAATGGAATGCACCATAACCGCCAGAAAAGGCAATGTAGGCATTGGCAAAGCCACTGCCAAAGTCGACGGCAAAGTCGCAGTAGTCGCAGAACTCTCCTTTGCCATAATGGACTAGCCACATAGTTAATTTCCTTATATAGATGAAAAAGCCGTAAAGCTTATGCTTTCGGCTTTTTCTAATTAAACAAAGAATCGGAAGGCTTTCGCCTTCCGATTCTTTCTTAGGGTTATAAAACAGTGTATATTTATTTTCTTCCTACAAGGGCATTTACAAGAAGTTTCTTGTATCCTATAGGCGAAAACACTAGCAATATTATTTTCTTCCTTCTAACTCATTATCAATTGGTTTGCCTGCTTTTTCTCTTCTTGCGTTATCAACCTTGATAATATGTTTAGGGCTGAATAACATCATGCATACGAATGCGATGATACCTGCACCGAGTACTACCAAGAATACCGGTGATGCATTAAGTGGAATTGTTTCTCCACTGGCACCAACTGAAATACCATGAGCATAAAGTGCTGTAGCGATGATAGTAGGTCCAAGTGAGCTTAAGATGTTACCGATAGGGCTTGTTGCCGTATAGATACGACCGAAGTCCTCACGTCTCCAATACTGGCACGCAAGAGATACACCGAAGTTCGATGAAGCACCCATGAACAATGCCAAGCAAATCATACCTGCTACTAAGCCGCCCGGTGTATTTGTTGCACCGAGTATACCTGCTATAATCATAATTACACAAGTTATAAGTACCGCCTTCTTGGTACCGATTCTTGTATCTATAAAACCAAGTATCAAACTACCTACACAACCAAATACCATGATCAAGAACATGAGGGTTGTATAGCCGTTATCAGATGCACCGAGGAAACTCAAATCCTGGGTTGCGAATATTGCCTTCGTTTGCGTCATAACACCAATTGAGAACGTAAGCAAACAAGCAATCGGAATTACACCGAACCAGAAATCACGAGTTGTAAGAACTCTTGGAAGCGTCCAAACCGATGTTTTCTTGTTCTCGATTTCTGCAAGCATCATTTGTTGAGCCATCTCAGGAGTAAAGCTCCTGTCATTATCTCTGAACGCACCGACCTGTTCAGGATAATCCTTAATAAAGATTAAACCGATTAACCATCCTGCAATACAAATGATATAGAATGGTAAGAATGCCATTACAATCGGCATATGATCTCCTGCAAGTACTGCAGGCATAACATCACTTGCTGATGGACCAACCTGAATCATTGTACCGAATACTTTGTTTGCGAAAGGTCCGAGTAAACCGTTAGCAATTGGGAATGCAAGTGTAACGATACCCATTACCGTACCTTTTCTTCTTGGGAACCACTGTCCGATAAGAAGACCGATTGAGAATGTACCGTAAAGTACTGCTGTTACGTTGATAATTGCATAAATTACAAGCCAAGCCATACCTGCAGGTACGAAGATGATACCTGTAGCAAGTCCGATGGTAATAATACCAAGTGTCGAACCGATTGCTTTAACATGGCTACTTCTGGCGATTACTCCTGCTAAGAGAAGCTGAACAACAATACCAACTATAGCAGCTGTTGAATAGATTTTGGAGATGAGCTGTGCTCCTCCATAAAGATCTGCCAAGATATTCAACGGATATTGTGTGAATACCTGATACGTAACATAGCCTATTGCCTGGTAAATCATGAGTAACCAGCCACGGCCACCGAAACCTACTAATTTTCTAGATCCCATTTTTCACCCTTCCTCCTATTTAGAAATTTTATAATACATACTAATTGGTAAACGTAATATTACATTTACCAACTACAAACAATCCCCATGTCTAAATTTTAACAAATAGAATTCTATGTGAAAAATGCATAAATGTTATGAGGTCATTTAAAAATATTTTGTTTAAAAAGACGAACATTGTGTATACAGTATTCCTTGATTTTTTCATATTTTTGAAGGGGTGTTGATTGTTTTTACTCAAAAAAGTATAATATACATAGAGGGATGTTATTTTTACTAAAGGAGGATTTTGCAAAAGTATTTGCAAAGAGTATTATTATGTCAAATTTTAATGTAGAAAAAGTAACAAACGACGTCGTTAACTGGATTAGGGATTTTTTTGAGAAAAGCGGAAAAGGCTGCAATGCTATTGTAGGCATATCCGGCGGAAAAGATTCCTCCGTAACAGCTGCCCTTTGCGTTAAAGCTTTGGGGAAAGATCGCGTTATCGGCGTGCTTATGCCATGCGGAGAGCAAGCGGATATCGATGCGGCAAGGCTTCTTGTTGATACACTGGATATTAAAAGATATGAAATAAACATAAAAGATGCTGTAGACGGTGTTTTAAACAGTATGCCAAAGGACTTGGAAATCACAAAACAAACAAGAACAAATCTTCCGGCAAGAATCAGAATGGCCACTGTATATGCCGTAAGTCAAAGTGAGAACGGACGTGTTGCAAACACTTGTAACTTATCCGAAGATTGGGTTGGTTATTCCACAAGATACGGCGATAATGCCGGTGACTTCAGTCCCCTTTCCCATCTTACGGTTCAGGAAGTCAAAGCCATTGGTCGCTTCCTGGGGCTTCCGGAAAGCTTGGTTGAAAAACCGCCGATTGACGGTCTGTCCGGTAAAACCGACGAAGATAACTTGGGCTTTACATATGCAGTACTTGATAAATATATAAGAGAAGGCATTTGCGAAGACCCTAAAACAAAAGAACTTATTGATACAAAGCATGTTCAAAATTTGTTCAAGCTTGAATATATGCCTTGTTTCGAATATAAACCGGAATAGAAATACAAAAGAGCAGAGCCAAAAAGCTCTGCTCTTATATTTTTTTGATATTGGATTTAGCTTGGGAATCTTGCTTGTTCCTGAAGTCCCGGGAACTTTTTGTCATATTCCTCATTCATAAATTTCGACTCTATAAGAAAGTCTGCCGTTGCCACATTGTTTGCAATTGGAATGTTGTATACTTGAGCAATTCGAAGAAGCGCCTTAACGTCCGGATCGTGAGGCTGTGCCTTTAGCGGATCCGAAAAGAATATAACTATATCTATATCCCCTTCCACTATTCTTGAGCCTATCTGCTGGTCTCCACCCAAAGGACCCGAATTATATGCATAAACCGGAAGTCCCGTCTGCTCGGCTATCATTTTTGCCGTGGTACCCGTTCCGCAAAGAAAATGTCTCTCAAGAATAGACTTGTTGTCCTTGCACCAATCAATAATAATCGGCTTTAAATTGTCATGTGCGATGAGCGCAATACGTTTTTGTTTTGTCATCTCATTCCCCTTTCTACCTTTTCTACTTTTCTACTACATTTTTATCTCAACACTATATATACTTATTGTATAACAAAGCCCGTAAGCTTACAAGCTACGGGCCTTATTTTTCTTTATTAATCTTCAAGTTCGAATGCATCGTGGATTGCTTTTGTTGCTTTGTCCACATCTTTTTCGTCAATAAGTACTGTAATTCTTATTTCCGATGTAGAAATCATCTTTACGTTGATTCCTTCATTGAAAAGTGCTTCAAAGATTTTTACTGTAATGTTAGGGTCTGTCATCATACCCGAACCTACTGCGGAAACCTTTGCAACATTTTCTTCATGCTCGATTCTTTCAGCAGTAAATGTTTCTTTGTATTCATTCAAAGCATCAAGTGTTGACTGAAGGTTATTTTCGTCTACGGTAAATGAAATATCTTTTGTGCCGTCACGACCTACAGACTGCAATATAAAGTCTACGCTGATGTTTTTCTTTGCAAGTACGTTAAATATTTTAAATGCGATACCCGGTGTATCCTGTAAACCTATTAATGATATACGTGATGGTGTTTTGTCTGCCGCAACACCGCTGATAACTCTCTTTTCCACTTTAGCAACCTCCTTAACAACTGTGCCTTCTGCTTCATTTAATGATGATCTTACAACTAACTGTACGCCGTATTTTTTGGCCATTTCAACCGAACGGTTGTGGAGCACCTGTGCTCCCAATGTAGCCATATTTAACATTTCATCATATGAAATTTCTTTTAATTTTCTTGCATTTTTTACAACTCTCGGATCGGCTGTGTATACGCCTTCCACGTCTGTATATATTTCGCAGATGTCTGCTTTTAATGCAGCTGCCAGTGCCACTGCCGTTGTATCGGAGCCGCCTCTTCCAAGTGTTGTTGCGTCATCATATTTGTTAACGCCCTGGAAGCCCGTAACCACAACTATTTTTTTATTATCCAACTCTGTTTGGATTCTTTCAGTATCAATCTTTTTAAGTCTTGCATTTCCGTAAACTTTTGTTGTGTGCATCTGCACCTGGAATGCATTTAAGGAAACGGCCGGAACACCAAGAGATGCCATTGCCATTACCATAAGAGATACGGATACCTGTTCGCCCGTTACCATGAGCATGTCCATTTCTCTTTTAGGTGGATTCGGATTAATATCCTTTGCCATTTCGATAAGGTCATCCGTTGTGTCTCCCATTGCGGAAAGAACAACTACCACATCGTTGCCTTTTTTGTATTCGTCGATACATCTTCTTGCAACATTGAATATTCTTTCCTTGTTTGCCACAGAAGTGCCGCCGAATTTCTTGACTACTAACATTTCTTTACCTCTCTTCTAATCTGAATCTTTAAAAAGCTTTTATTATTTACCCAGTCTTATTCTTGAAATAAGTCCGTAGATGGATTTTGCCTTTTCTTCAAAGTCGTTTTCGCTTATCATGCCCGTAACTATGGCGAATTCTCCCTCAAGTTCAGGTAATTGAATCAAATCCACGTCAATTCCCGCAAAAAGTTTTCTGATTTCCGGGAATTTTGCAATAGGGTCTCCCTTAATACGTGCAAAATACTGTTTTTTATCATTTCCGTGATCGCTTACTTCAAGTTTGTCTGCCGACCACTCTATATGCTTGTTTATTTTCTTAAGTTTTGCTTCTTCAACAATATCCGAAACAACCGCTGAAGCTGTAGGAAGCTTTCCTGCGCCGCGTCCGTAGAACATAACTTTGTCTACCATATTGCCGTTTACCAAGATACCGTTAAATACTCCGTTTACTGCATAAAGCGGATTTTCTTCGCTTAACATTAAAGGTGAAACCATTGCATAGTATTTACCTTCCACATGTTTAACGGAACCGATAAGCTTGATTGCGCGACCGATTGCTCTTGCGTATTTGAAGTCTTCGGCGGAAATCTTTGTGATTCCTTCCGTATATACTTCCTCAAAATCTATGTGTTTGCCGTATGCAAGAGAACCAAGTATGGATATTTTTCTTACCGCATCATATCCTTCCACATCGGCTTCAGGATTTCTTTCGGCATAACCTTTGTCCTGAGCTTCTTTAAGAACAGTGTCGTAATCAACGCCGTCTCTGTCCATTTTTGTAAGAATGTAGTTTGTTGTTCCGTTAAGAATTCCTTCGATGCTTATGATTTCGTCAGCCGTTACCGCATCAAGAAGAGGACGAATAATAGGTATTCCGCCGCCTACGCTTGCTTCGAATAAAAAGTTTACATTATTGTCTTTTGCAAGTTTTATAAGCTCCGGACCGTGCTTTGCCACAAGTTCTTTGTTGGATGTGCAAAAGCTCTTTGCATTTGAAAGAGCGCGTTTTGCAAATGTGAATGCAGGCTCTACTCCTCCCATTGCCTCCGCAATGATATCTATCTCCGGATCGTTTATGATTTCTTCAAAATCATGAACAATCTTATCTTCAAATTTATCTCCCGGAAAATCACGTAAATCCAAAATATATTTAAGACTTACTTCTTCTCCGACTTTTTTTGCGACTACATCTTTGTTTTTGTCCAATACTTCAACGACACCGCCGCCTACCGTGCCATATCCTAATACTGCTACGTTTATCATATTTATGTCCTCCTGTTAAGTTTTAAACCCTAATTATTCGCCCGCAAGAATCTTCAAATAATGAACTCCTTGGGTCGCCTCTATCATACTGATGACTTTTGAAATGTCATCGGTTGTCTCTCTTATTTCTATACTTAGTGTAAGTGAAGCCACACCGTTAATAGGTATTGTTTGATGAATCGTAAGAATATTTGCTCCCGACTCGGCTATGGTTTTAAGCACTTGGCTGAGCAATCCCGGTTCGTCATTCATCTGCAAAACCAATGTTACGGTTTTTCCTCTTGCATTGTCCGAGAAAGGAAAAATGTCATCTTTATATTTATAGAAGGAACTTCTGCTCAGTCCCACTCTTTCGGTTGCTTCTTGTATGGTTATGTCTCTTTCGGTATCAAGAAGTTTTTTTGCTTCCACTACTTTAAGCAAAACCTCCGGAACCGCTTTTTCTCTTAACACAAAATACTTGCTTTCTTTTCCCATAGATATACCTCTTGTGTTTTTCTCAAGAATACATTTGTTTTCGTATGAAAGATAATAACACAAGATTCTTTATTTATCAAGGTTTTTTGACCATTTATTTTTGGTACATTATTAAATACAATCAACCCACAAAAAAACTGCCCGAGACTCGGGCAGCAATTTTACTTTATTTATTCTTATCGTCTTTCATGTTGTCCATTGCAGCTTTAAGACTTTCTTTTTCCGCCTCTTTAAGGAGCATTTTTGCATTTACTATAGCAACCAAGTCTCCTTCAATATTTGCCACACTTGAAATAAAGTTTTCTTCGGCATTTGTGATAATTACCGGAAGCTTGTGAAGCTGTTCATCATCAATAGTCGCAATATTGAAAACTTCACCAACTTCAAGTCCAAGAGACATATCTCCGATGTTCATAACGATAAACTTTGTTTTATCATCATACTTTGTGAGAGATTCCTTGCCGAATTTCTTATGAAGGTCGTAAATCGGAATTACTTCACCTCTTAAGTTTATTATACCTTTTATCATGTCTACGGCATTTGGAATAGGGGTAACGCCCTTCGCATTCTCAATTCCGTTTATTGTTGCAATATCTACACCATACAGTTCTCCGCCGATTTTAAAAACAACTATTCTTTTTTCCATAAGATATTCTCCTTAACTGTTTTTCCCTTTTAAACTCTCCCATTTTAAATATGCATTTATGAAAGGATCTATGTTTCCGTCAAGAACGCTTTGAGCATTTCCCACTTCCTCATTTGTTCTGTGGTCCTTTACCATTGTATAAGGTTGTAGCACATATGAACGAATTTGGCTACCCCAGCCATTGTCCATAACGTCCCCGCGAATGTCCGAAATCTTTTCCGCATTTTCTTGCTGTTTAAGTAAATATAACTTATTTTTAAGCATCTGCATAGCCTTATCTTTATTTTGATGCTGCGATCTTTCATTTTGGCACTGCACCACTATATTGGTAGGTATATGCGTAATTCTTATTGCGGATGATGTTTTGTTAATATGCTGTCCGCCCGCACCGCTGGAGCGGTATGTGTCGATTCGAAGATCCGATTCGTCGATTTCTATATCCAAATCTTCTTCGATATTCGGCATTACTTCGCATGATGCAAAGGATGTTTGACGTTTACCCGCCGCATTAAATGGCGATATCCTTACCAAGCGATGAACACCCTTTTCGCTTTTAAGATATCCGTAAGCATAAAGTCCGCTGATTTGCATTGTTATGGACTTTATTCCGGCTTCGTCGCCGTCAAGATAATCTATTATTTCTATTTTAAAACCTTTTGACTCGGCCCAACGCTGATACATTCTTGATAACATTCCGGCCCAGTCGCAACTTTCCGTTCCGCCGGCTCCGGCATGCAGGGTTAAAATCGCATCGTTTTCGTCGTATTCACCGGACAAAAGAGTTTTAATTCTGAACTCGTCAAAGTCTTTTGTGAATTCGTTTAATGCTTCTTCCACTTCCGGGATAAGTGATTCGTCGTTTTCTTCGTATCCCATTTCCAGAAGAGTTTCCACATCCTCGTATTTTGTTTTGATTTTTTCGAAAGATTCCAAAGCATCTTTAAGGGCTTTTACATCTTTCATAACATGGTTGGCCTTTTTGGGATCGTCCCAAAAATCCTGGGCTTCCATTTGCTTTTCCAATTCACTTATTTTCGCGCGCTTTCCCGCAACGTCAAAGTGAATCCCCCATTTCTTTAAGCGGCTGTGTGTAGGAGTTTAAAGTAAATTTAAACTGATCTAATTCAACCACAAAAATCACCTGCTTTTCTTTTATATTCTTTTAAATACAGGAAACAGCTTATTTTCTGCCGCAGCACTGTTTGTATTTTTTACCCGAACCGCATGGGCAAGGATCGTTTGGATATACCTTGGTTTCCGCACGTTTCTTTGGCTGTTTCTGTAATGAGTCGTCTTTGTTTGTACCCGTTACTTTTGCAACTTCTTCACGTTCGATTTTCTGCTCAACTTGGATATGGAAAAGTACTTTAAGTGTTTCTTCCATAATACCTGCCGTCATTTCATCGAACATGTCATAACCTTGCATTTTATATTCAACAACCGGGTTCTTCTGAGCATATGCCTGAAGTCCGATACCCTGACGAAGCTGATCCATATCATCGATATGAGCCATCCATTTTCTGTCGATAACCTTAAGAAGAACAATTCGCTCAACTTCACGCATCTGGTCTTCGGATGGGAATTCTTTTTCTTTAAGGGCATAGAGTCTGTCAGCTTCTTCCACGAGTTTTTCCTTAACTTCATCCATGGATTTGATGTTTTCGCAATCCTTTAATACAGCAGGAGAGATAGGAATTATCGGAATAATAAGTCTTGCAAGTTCTTTTACATCAAGCTCTTCGCTCTTTCCTTCGTGTGAAACGCTCATATCAACAACGCTTCCCACAATGTCGTTAATCATCTTCATAATCGGCTCTTTCATGCTTTCGCCGTCAAGAACCTGTCTTCTTTCTTTGTAGATAATTTCACGCTGTTCGTTCATTACCTGATCGTATTCGAGAAGATTCTTTCTTATACCGTAGTTGTTGTTTTCGATTTTTTGCTGTGCACGCTCGATTGCACTTGAAAGCATCTTGTGTTCAATCATTTCGCCTTCCGGCACACCAAGGGCGTTGAATATGGCCATTGTACGCTCGGAACCGAAAAGTCTCATGATATCATCTTCAAGAGAGATGTAAAATCTTGATTCACCCGGATCTCCCTGACGACCCGAACGACCACGCAACTGGTTGTCGATACGTCTTGATTCGTGTCTTTCCGTACCGATGATTTTAAGACCGCCGGCTGCTCTTGCTTCTTCGTCAAGCTTAATATCGGTACCACGACCTGCCATGTTTGTGGCAATGGTTACCGCGCCGTGATGACCCGCATCCGCTACGATTTCAGCTTCAAGTTCGTGGAACTTGGCATTCAATACATTATGTTTGATGCCGCGTTTTTTAAGAAGCGCGCTGATTTCTTCAGAAGCCTCGATTGTGATTGTACCCACAAGTACAGGTTGCCCCTTCTTATGCGCCTCTTCGATTGCATCCACAACCGCATTCAATTTTTCGCGTTTTGTCTTAAATACCGCATCCTGTTTATCAACACGGGCAATAGGCTTGTTTGTTGGAATTTCCACAACGTCCATGCCGTAGATGTCTCTGAATTCGTTTTCTTCCGTTAAAGCGGTACCTGTCATACCCGCTTTTTTCTCGTATTTATTAAAGAAGTTCTGGAATGTGATTGTAGCAAGAGTCTTGCTTTCACGTTTAACCTGAACATGTTCTTTTGCTTCGATTGCCTGATGAAGACCGTCGGAGTATCTTCTACCCGGCATAATACGACCCGTAAATTCGTCTACGATTAAAATCTGATCGTCTTTTACAACATAATCCTGATCTCTGAACATAAGATTGTGAGCACGAAGAGCCAGGATAATATTGTGCTGGATTTCTAAGTTTTCAGGGTCTGCAAGGTTGTCGATATGGAAGAATTTTTCTACCTTTTTAACACCCTGCTCCGTAAGGTTAACCACTTTATCTTTTTCATTTACGATGAAGTCACCCGTTTCTTCGTTGTCTTCCTTCATCATAAGTTCCATTTTGGTAAGCTCTTTTTCTGTACCGCGTTCCAGCTGTTTTGCAAGGATATCGCATACTTCGTAAAGCTTTGTGGATTTGCCCGACTGACCGCTTATAATAAGAGGAGTTCTTGCCTCATCAATAAGAACCGAGTCAACCTCATCCACAATGGCATAGTGAAGATCTCTTTGCACAAGGCGGTTTTTATAAACAACCATGTTGTCACGAAGATAATCGAAACCAAGCTCGTTGTTGGTAATATATGTAATATCGCAATTGTAAGCTTCTCTTCTTTCGTCCGGTTCCATGCTGTTAAGTACAACACCTACAGTCAAACCAAGGAATGTATGAACCTGTCCCATCCACTCAGCATCACGCTTTGCAAGATAGTCGTTAACCGTAACGATGTGAACGCCTTTTCCTTCCAATGCGTTAAGGTATGCGGGAAGCAAACATGTCTGTGTCTTACCTTCACCTGTTTTCATTTCGGCGATACGGCCTTGATGAAGGATAATACCGCCCATAAGCTGAACTTCGTAATGTTCTGTGTTTAATACTCTTCTGGCCGCCTCACGAACTACGGCGTATGCCTCAACCAAAAGGTCGTCCAATGTTTCGCCTTCGGCAAAACGTTTTTTGAATTCATCTGTTTTTGCACGAAGCTCCGCATCGGAAAGTTCCATCATTTTTGGTCTGAGTTCCACGATTTTATTTACAAGAGGTTTTATCCTCTTTAATTCTCTTTGGCTATGTGTGCCGAAAATCTTGTCTGTTAATCCCATTTTGAGTCTCCTTAACTATCTATATTTAAATTCTTTTTCTTTCCAAAGCCTAAAAATAGACATAGCAATCCATATTGATACACTTTTTTTATTTTATCATTTTTGGGCTTCTTCTTCAAGAATAAACATGTGATTATTGTATGAATTATGTAAGAATCTGTTTGCATTTTTTTATAAAGGGGTGTTATAATTTAGGGCAGGCAAATTTTATTTGCGAATTACTATCAGATTTAAGCCTGTATGGCCATTATTTGTTTGGATTGGAGAAATATATGAACAAATATGATTTAGCGATACTGGGAAGCGGTCCTGCGGGCCTTAGTGCTGCAATTTACGCAAGACGCGGCGAATTAAATACAATTATAATCGAAAAAAGTTTTGCAAGCGGCGGACAGATCATCAACACATACGAGGTTGACAACTATCCGGGTTTACCTGAAATTACGGGTTTCGAGCTTGCAACAAAAATGAAAGAACATTCCGATAAATTCGGTGCGGAATACTTGAATGCCGATGTTACGGAAGTAAAGAAAAACGGTGACGAGATAATCATCGTAACAAGCGAAGGCGAAATCAAAGCAAGAGCGGTTATTATTGCCAGCGGTGCAAGTCACAGAAGCCTTGGCATTCCGGGCGAAGAAAACTTAACCGGTTCGGGCGTTTCTTATTGCGCAACATGCGATGGCGCTTTCTTCCGCGGAAAAGACGTAGTTGTTGCCGGCGGCGGTAACGTAGCGGTTGAAGATGCCATTTTCCTTGCAAGAGGCTGCAACAAGGTATATGTTGTACACAGACGTGACGAACTACGTGCGGAAAAAGTATTGCAAACAAAGCTTTTTGAACTTCCAAACGTTGAAATGGTTTGGAATGCAAATCTTACAAACATAAACGGCGACGGAAACGTCGAAAGCGTTGATGTTAAATTCAAAGACGGTTCCGAAAAAAACATTAAAGTTGACGGCGTCTTTATAGCAGTCGGAATCGCTCCGAACATAATTAAAGTTGATGGTTTAAATACTACGGAAGACGGATACATTGTTGCCGACGAAAGCGGAATTACAAATATTCCGGGTATTTTCGTTGCCGGCGATGTAAGAGACAAATCCCTTCGTCAGGTTGTAACGGCCGTTTCGGACGGTGCAAATGCAGCCACATCCGCTTTAAGATATTTAATCTAGTTTATTAAAGGAATGTGGATAAGATTTATCCACATTCTTTTTTCTTTAACAAAATAGTACTAATGTAACAGGAAAGATTTTCCTTCATTTTTTGAAAAATTTATTTCAAAATACATGTTTTTTCGACCGGTTATGACGGATTTAATTCATTTTGTGCATTTTAACGAAATTTAAATTTTTTCTATTATTCTCTGTCAATCAGTAATTTACATAAGTTTATTGTTGTTGACAAAAGTTATCCACATTCAATAGTGCCTTTTTATAGGATTTTTTACTTATCAACACAGTTATCCACATTATCCACATAACCGTTATGTTAAATTTACGTAAATTATGTTCGAAAATTTAAACTTTTCAAATTTTGTCATTTTGCCAAATTTCAAAAAAACAGTCTCGACTACTTGACATCCAAATTCTCTTTCAAATAGTTAAATACTTCTTTTATTAAGGGGTCGGTTATGGTATAATCTAAGCATAAACAGAAGGATTTCTGTTTCAATAAACCGAGTATTCGGCTTAAGATAGGAGTTGGTTGTTATGCGTTATATTATTTCAGGCAGAAACATCGATGTTACAGAAGGGTTAAAGGCTGCTATACACGAAAAGATTGGGAAATTAGAGAAGTACTTCAACCAAGACACAGAGGTTATCGTTACTCTCAGTGTCGAAAAAGACAGACAAAAGATTGAGGTTACAATTCCGGTAAAAGGAAACATCATTCGTTCGGAGCAGGTTAGCTCGGATATGTATGTATCAATCGATTTGGTTGAAGAAATAATTGAAAGACAGCTTAAAAAATACAAAAACAAAATTATCGACAAAAAGCAAAACAGAGAAAGCTTTTCATCAACATTTATCGATCAGGAATATGCTGATGACGATTCGGTAAAAATTGTAAGAACCAAAAAATTTGCGGTTAAGCCTATGGATCCGGAAGAAGCTTGTGTACAGATGGAACTTTTGGGTCACGATTTCTTCGTTTTCACAAATGCCGAAACCGACGAAGTAAACGTTGTTTACAAGAGAAAAGGCAATACATATGGTTTGATTGAGCCTGAATTCTAATTGAAGATTATAAAATCAAAAGGGTTGGTAAGTTACCAACCCTTTTTTTAAACTATATATTTACTTGTTATTTCCAATAATAAATCTTTTGTAACAGGTCTTATAAGGCAAGATGCGGGATTTAACTCCATGCATTCCTGAATCTTATATTTACTGTCTTCGTTTTCAATACAAACAATCGGAAGATCTCTTGTAGCATTTGCCGTTTGAAACATTTTTAAAGAATTTGCTCCGTCGCTGTTTGGCATGGAATAGTTCATAATTACCATATCTGCTCCGTTTCTGCCGTATGAAACAAAGGCATCTCCCACGGAAGGAACAAAATATACATCATAAATCATTCCAAGGCTCTTGGCTATTACATTTATCGTATCTTTATCATTTTCCACAACGATAATCTTTCTTTTATGAACCGCAGAAGACCAATTACCCTTGGAGTCTTTAATAAGTTTATTGAAGTTTTTAACCAATTCGTTAATTTGTATCGGTCTGTCAAAAGCTTCAATATGTATTTCCGAAAGATAGGATTTAACCGCTGCCACATCCTCGCTGTCAGCAATCAAAGCAACGGGAATATTATTTTTGATTATGTCTTTTGCGCATTTCTTTATCGGGAAATGTTTCCATTTAATAAAGCCTTCAATAAAAATAACAATCAAGCCAAAGGAACCCCCTGAAATTTCGGTTTCAATGTCCGAAGTTCCAAGCTCAACTTTTACAGTCGGATAATATGTTTTTAAACTTTCATGAAAGCTGTCAAACTCCCTGCTGAGTTCACCGATTAACAGCACATTTTTACTCGATTCTTTCATTACTTTCCCTTTTTGTCTGCAAAGTTTTCGCTTTTTATCAATACAAAAACTACTGAATTATATTATAGAAAATCTTTGTAATAAAGTAAAGAATTAAATCAAGTACTCATACAATGCCAATGCCGCAATTGCCTCAACGCAAGGCAATGCGCGAATAACAATGCAAGGATCGTGTCTTCCTTTAACAACAACTTTTACATTTTCTTTTGTTTTTAAATTGACACTGTCCTGTTCCTTTTCTATGGAAGGCGTTGGTTTAAAAGCACATCTGAAAACAATAGGCATTCCGTTTGTTATACCGCCTAAAATTCCTCCCTGATTGTTGCTTTTTGTTTTTACCTTTTCCCCATCCGTATAAAAAGCATCGTTATTTTCACTTCCGCGTCGTTTTGAACCTTCAAAACCGCTTCCGAATTCTATTCCTTTCATTGCGGGGATTGCAAATGCAAGCTTTGCAATATTGTTTTCTATTCCGTCAAACATGGGCTCGCCGATTCCCGCCGGCATTCCGGTTATAATGCACTCAACGCTGCCGCCCACAGAGTCGTTGTTTTCTTTTGCGGCGCGGATTTCACTTTTCATCAGTTCTCCCTTTTCATCGTTAATTACAGGAAAGGCCTTTTTATTAACATCAAGCTTTCCCGCATCTTCCATCAAAGGATTGAAACCGTCATCTTCTATAGGACCCACGCTTTTAATATGAGAATGTATGCGAATTCCTTTTTCTTCCAAAAGCTGAATTGCTATGGCACCCGCTATGCAAAGAGGTGCTGTAAGTCGTCCCGAAAACTGTCCGCCGCCGCGCATGTCAAAATCCATGCCATATTTCATTTTAGCGCTGAAATCCGCATGTCCCGGACGGGGTACATCTTTTAAATTATCATAATCGGAAGACCTTTTGTTGGTATTTCTGATTATTGCCTTTATATCCCCCGAAACAAGTCCATTTTCAAGGCCCTCAATAAACTCTGCCTTATCCGGCTCTTTTCTCGGAGTGGTAAATTCGCTTGTACCCGGTTTTCTTCTGTCCAAAAAGCTTTGAAGCTTCTCTTCGTCTATTTTGGCGCCCCCCGGCAAACCCTTTATTTCGACACCGATTTCTTCGGAGTGAGACTCACCGAAAATTGTTATTGTAAGTTTTTCTCCTTTGTATGTTGAACTCAAACTACATTTCCTCCAAGCTTTACATAGTCTTCAAAAAAAGCGGGATATGACTTGTTAACCGCCTCGGCATCTTCAATAGTAAGGGCTTTTTCAGAAAGCTTTGAGGCAATGGCTGCACTCATGGCAATTCTGTGATCGTTAAAACTGTTTATAACAATGTCCTTTGCCAAATCATTTTTCGGACCCTTTTCAAATAAATCCATGCCTTCTATTTCCAAGCCGTCATCCGTCTCTTTAACGTTTATTTCCAGCTGTTTCAGCATTTCGGCAACGCTTTTTATTCTGTCGCTTTCTTTTATTCTGAGCCTTTCGGCATTTATTATTCTTGTTTTTCCCTTTGCGGCCGCCGCCACAACGGAAATTACCGGCACAAGGTCCGGCACATCTTTTGCATCAACCACAGTGGCCAATAGATTTCCCGCTTTTACCGTTGCGCTGTCTTTATCCGTTACAACCATTGCTCCGAAATCGGATAAAATATCCAATATCTTCTTATCGCCTTGCTTTGAATCCGCTTTTAGGCCGGTTACCTTAACACCATCGGCGGATAAAGCCCCGAGACTCAGCCAAAAAGCCGCATTGGACCAATCGCCTTCAACTATTTGATTTTCTTTAAAATCGTATTTTTGATTTCCTTTAATCTTAAAGCCATCAATGGACTCTTCTATTTTAATGCCCGATTTTTCAAGAACTTCCAAGGTCATATCCACATATGGCCTTGATTCAAGTTCTCCGTTAATCTTTATTTCGGAATCTTCTTTTAATAAAGGCAATGCAAATAGCAATCCCGTAATAAATTGTGAGGAAATATTGCCGTCGATTTCATAGACTCCGCCTCTTAAGCAACCCCTCACTTTAAAAGGAACCTCCCCTTGTTTTGAAAGAATGCAGCCTTTCTTTTGCATTTCTTCATACAACGGGCTTAAAGGGCGACCCGGAAGTCTTCCTTCGGGATAGAACTCTGCTTCAAGCCCCAAAGCTCCCACAATAGGAAGCAAAAACCTAAGAGTAGAGCCACTTTCCCCACACATAAGCTTATTTGAATAGTTGGGAATAAATCTGCTTGAAAGCGCTCCCGAGCGAACATAGTCGCCGGAAGCGTTTACTGCCTTAAGTATTTCTTTTAAACAAGCTCTTGTGGCTTCGATATCTTTGGATGTTGTTGAGGTGCAGATCAAATCATCCACGTTTGTGTCAACAGCTTTTTTCCCTTTTATTTTGGACAAAGCCGCCGCTATCATCATGCGGTGAGCCATGGATTTGGAAGCAATAGCTTTAATTTCCCCTGACTTTGCCGCCGTTACCGTTTTATTTGTCATTTTGTTTTCCTGGTTTTCTTTAAATCCGCTTCTTTGCAGTTTTTTCCTTCCAAAAGAAGCTTCTCTAATTGTTTTTCATCTTCGTTTTTCAAAGCATCCCTGTATTTGCTTAAGGAATCGATAATGGTGTCCAGTTCAAAAACAAGATTGTCCCTGTTTTCCATGAAAAGCTCTGTCCACATTATTTCGTTAAGCCATGCAACCCTTGTTAAATCCTTATAGCTGCCTGCCGAAAATCCCCTATGGCTGGATGCCGTAGGGCTTTTAATGTAGGCATTGGATACCACGTGCGCAAGCTGTGATGTAAAGGCCACTATTTTATCGTGTTCTTCCGCCGTGGTTATTGTAAGGCCCTCAAAGCCGGCCGGTGCCAACAATTCTTTTATCTTTGCATTCAGTTCAATATCATTGTAATCCGGCAAAACCACAATCATGGACGAACCCTTAAAAAGGCTTTCCAAACTGTGCTTATATCCGCTGAAATGTCTTCCTGCCATAGGATGTCCGCCAATGTAGGTAAAGCCATTCTTTTTAGCAATAGGAAAAAGTGCCTTACAAACCTTTCTTTTTGTTCCGCAGGTATCTATAACAAAAGCGCCTTTTTTAAACTTCTTGGCATTCTTTTTGACATAATCTATTGTCGCTTGCGGATAGAGTCCGATAATTACAAGGTCGCATTCGCCTATGTTTTCATCGGTTAATTCATCGTCTATCTTATTATCCAACTTGGCTATTTCCACTATTTCCTTGCTTCTGTTTGATGCAAGGACTTTCCAGTTTTTATCGGCCTTGTAGGCTTTTGCAAAAGATCCGCCTATAAGACCCAGACCCACAATTCCTACAACCATTATTTAAGTGCCTCCTGGATTTTTCTAACCTTTACGGCAACTTCGTCAAATTGAGCAGGTGTAAGAGACTGAGCACCGTCACACAAAGCTTTTGGTGGATCGTTATGAACTTCAATCATAAGTCCGTCGGCTCCCGCAGCAACAGCCGCAAGTGCCATCGGTTCAACAAGTCTTGCAATACCCGTTGCATGGCTCGGATCAACTACAATCGGAAGATGTGTGAGTTCACGAAGCATAGGAACCGCAGATAAATCAAGTGTATTTCTTGTGTAGCTTTCAAAAGTTCTGATACCTCTTTCGCAAAGAATTACATTTTCGTTTCCGCCTGCCATAATGTATTCGGCACTCATTAAAAGCTCTTTGAGAGTGTTTGCTAAACCACGCTTAAGTAAAATTGTTTTGTTTGTTTTACCTAAAGCTTTTAGAAGCTCGAAGTTTTGCATATTTCTTGCACCAACCTGAATTACGTCCACTTCTTCGAATAAAGGAAGATGTTTTTCATTCATGATTTCCGTTACGATAGGAAGTCCCGTTGCCTCTTTTGCTTTAAGAAGAAGCTCGATACCTTCTGCCTTCATACCCTGGAAATCGTATGGTGAAGTACGAGGTTTGAATGCGCCGCCGCGAAGAAGCGTTGCGCCTGATTTTTTAACTTCCTGTGCTACCTCAATAATCTGTGCTTCGTTTTCAACGGAGCATGGGCCGGCAATGAGAGCAAACTCTCCGTTACCGATTTTAACATCCTTTGTTATTTCTATTACTTTATTTTTTGGATTAAATTTTCTGTTTGCTTTTTTAAACGGTTCGCTGATTCTTTTAACGGATTCAACAATATCCAAAGCTTCGATAAGTTCCTCATCTACTTTTGTTGTATCACCTACAAGTCCGAGGATTGTATGCATTTCACCTTCGGAAATGTGAACTTCCAATCCCTGTGATTTGAACCAATCTATAAGTCCCTGTCTTTGTTCTTTTGTTACTCCTGTTTTTAATACTGCTATCATTTAATATTCCTCTGTCTTTCCTAAATCATAGGATTATGCCTATTCAAATCTCTTATCCAATCCCGATTTATATATTTGTTCTTGCTATTAAATCTTTATTGTTAAAGCTTTGATGCCTATCTGTAAGGAACACCACCGCTTTTTAAACCAATTCCAAATAGCTGCCCAAATATCGGAATTCTTCCGATTGTTCCTTGAATTTTTCCAAAATGTTTGCAAATTCTTCGTCATATACCGATGTTTCGAAATCGAAATAGAATTTGAATTCGAAATCTCTGTCCGCCAAAGGTCTGCTTTCAAGTTTCATAAGATTGCATCCCGCATCCGCAAACACTTTCAATGCTTGATATAAGCTACCCGGTTTGTGGGACAATGTTGCCATGATACTGGTTCTGTCCGCTCCCGGATATATCTTAAGATTCTTTGAAATGCAAATGAATCTTGTATAATTATTTCCTTTATCCTGAATGGAATCTTTTATTGTTTTGAGTCCGTATAGTTCGGCGCATTCTCTTGATGAAATAGCCGCAATATCGTCTCTGTCGGAATCGGCAACGAATTTTGCCGCCATTGCCGTATTTTCGTAAACGCTTGCTTTTATTTCGCTATGCTCGTGCAAATACTCGGAGCACTGTAAAATCGCCTGTTCGTGTGAATATATTTCTTTAATGTTTTCAAGCTTTGTTCCCGGTTTTGCAAGAAGAGAATGATCGACTTTTACTCTTACACTCTTTACAATGTATGCTTCATATTTCATCATCAAATCATATATTGCATTTACCGAGCCCGCTGTACTGTTTTCGATGGGAAGTACGCCAAAATCACAAAGTCCCTTATCAACCGCCTGACATACACCTTCGAAGTTTTTAAAATACATTATACTAGGGCTTTTGAATATTCTGGTTGCCGCAAGCTGCGAATAAGCTCCTTCCACTCCCTGACATGCTACCGTTGCCTCTTTCGGAAGCATATTTTCCGTGTTTTTCAATGCGTTTTCAATAAGTTCTTTCATGCTCATAACTTTCTCCATTCCTAAAACAAAAATCCGATGCCTGCAATCAGACATCGGATTAGTTTTAATCTTATATTTTACAAATCCCTATTTAATGTCTAATCGCAACAAAACAAGCCAGCGCCGTACCAAAAGCCCTGGAAGCTAAAAAAGTAATATGTATTTGTATTCATATTCTTTTTCGCTGTCATGATTAAACACCTTTCGTAAATCTTTCTTGATAGAGATTATAATTGCCATATTTATAATTGTCAAGACTAAAAAACTATTATTTTTAATAAATATGCTTTTTTATTTCATGGCACGTCTTGCTCTTTTTGCCCCTCTTTTGGCTCCCACGTTTCTTCTGTTTGCCTTTTTTTGCTTTTTGAAAGTCTTTATTTCTTCAAGCATTTTGTCATAATCTCTTTCAAACAAAAGCTCTATGATACAGGATTTAAGTTCCTCTTCTTCAAGCTTTTCAATAAGATAATCCATGACAAACTTTTTGCTTTTGCCCGCATATTTTGGAAAAGCGTTTTTTTCTTGTATCAAGGCTATTTCCGGTCGCCACAAAAACTGTATTTGCTTATTTATGGTGGCTTTGGGGCTTTGAGCGGGCTTTCTTATTTCCTTAATCCTTGTGTCGCCGCTTTCGTCCTTGTAGGCACACAATATTCCCCAATAAGACGGAATATGCTCCTCAACGTGCTTTTCGTGGCTTTTTCCCACCACCACATAATTTTTGTCGCAATAATTGTCATAATCGGCTATTTGCCTTTCAAGTCTTGCGTAAGTATCCGCATCGCTTTTTATTTCCAAGCCGACAAACTCGTTTTCTATTATCATTATGATGTCGGCGCGGGATTGGCCAATCATTTTTTCTTCAAAAATCCTGTTTTTTCCATATCTTTCATCAAGATAGTCAAACAAGGGCTCTCTTATATCCGCATCCCTCATATCACTCCGACTCCATGATAAACTCTACTATTTTTTCTCTTGCTTCTTTCGCCTCTTTAACAGGCAACATCGGATAGGTATGAAGCATTTCCTCTTTAAGATCGAATCTTAAATCCACCTTCAATTCTTCGCACATTTTTTTAAATTTGAGCCCATCCGGGCAAAGAATATCATACGTGCCGAAGGTAATATACATTTTGCAAAGACCTCTTGGATCTCCATAAATAGGCGAGCAGTAAGGATGTTTTACACCCAGCTTTCCCGCATATCTTTTCCCCGTTATGATTAATTCCTCCCTGTTAAGCCATGGATCGAAAAAGTCGTATTTTTCCATATCCGGATTTGACATGGAAACATCCAGCCAAGGGGAAATCATAACGTTTTTCGCCGGTTGCGGCATATCGTGATCACGAAGATACATGCAAAGGGCAAGGGCTAAGCCACCGCCCGCCGAATCTCCCATGAAAAATATATCCTTGCTGTCATAAGTCTTCAACATTTTTTTGTAGACTTCAACAACCATATCCATGGTTTCTTCGCACTTGTGGGGAAGGAAAGGATAATCCGGTGCATAGACATCTATGTCCAAGGCTTTAAGCATCCTTTCAATCAAAACCCAATGAGGCATGGCGAAGCCTTTTTCGTAGGCTCCGCCGTGCAGAAAGAGCATTGCTCTTTTGTTTCCCTCTTTTTTTGCTATTTTATATGTTTTGTAACCGTAAAAAGAAAGTTCCTCCACAATATGCTCCCTACGCATTATTCGCGGCAGGGTGCTTTTACTTATAATCGAAACCGCCTTTTCTTTTCCGTCTTTTATATGTATTGCCAGGAAGGACTCTCTAAGTAACCAAGATGTGAAACTCATACGTAGAATACTCTGCCCTCTTTGATTTCCTGTGTTGGCACTTCATTTGCCGGATATCCTATGATGCAAAAGCCAACGCCCTCTACATCATCTTCAAGGCCCCACTCTTTAAGAAGTGCTTTGCCTTCTTCGCTTTCAAATACTTCTTTACATCTATGAATCCATCTTGCGCCCATTCCCAATGAATATGCCGCATTCAACATATTTCCCAGAGCAAGTGTTCCGTCATATGCATATGTACATTCTTTTTTTACCAATACCGCAATTACCGCAGGTGCACCGTAGAATGGATCGATGTCCGCACCCATAACCTTTGCGTTCATTTTTGAAAGTTTGGCTATAACATCGTCGTTTTGAATTACAACAAAGCGCGGTGTCTGTAAATTCATTCCCGAAGGAGCCTTAAGGCCTGCCTGAAGCACAAGATCCAAATCTTCTTTTTTAGGTTTGTCAGGCTTATATTCTTTACAACTTCCTCTTGTAATCAAAGTTTTGATTGTCTCGTTCATGCTTTTTCCTCCTTAAAACTATTTTAAAACTTTTAGCATCCTTAATGCCGCAAATTTACCAGATATAACCGCTCCTCTTATTCCCGTTACTCCGCCTAAAAAACTTCCCGCAAGAAAGGCATTTTTTATACCTTTAATATTTCCGGAAACGTTATAATTACCTGTTTTTTTGCCGGGGCAAAATCCCCTTACGGCTCCCAAATAGGAATTATAATTCTCCTCAAAATAAATCGGTGTATAACATTTTAAGATTTTTAACTTGTTTTTTGTATCCGGAAAAGCTTCCTCAATTCTGAATTTGATATTCTCGGCCGCCTGCATTGCTGCTGCCTCCAAGCTTTCCTTATCAATACTTATGCTTTTCCAATATAAATAGTCTTCTTCGTCTTGCCTTACAAAACAAAAAAGCCTTGTTGCGCTCTCATTTTCCATAGTTTCATCGTAGTCATACAAACGATAGTTAATTATTGAGCGCATATCTTTTCCAAGCATAAAAGCGTCCGTTTCCAAGGCGCCGTTTGAATACATGCTTTCTGTCTTTCCTTCAAATAAAAAAGAAAGGCCAAACACTGTTTCAACTTTAAAATCTTTTGTCCCCGAAAAGGCTTTTTTCATATCTCTTTGCATGTGCTTTTCGCCCAAAAGATTCATAAATACATAGTTTGCGTCTGCGGCGAATATATAAGCATCCGCCGTTACTGTCTTTTCATCGGCGCTTTCTATGGATATGACGCGTTTGTTTTTTATATCAGCCTTTACGATTTCACAATTTAAGAAGATTTTTCCCCCCATAGCCTTAAATTTGTTTTCAATATTTTTTGCTATGGTCAAAAAACCGCCTATGGGAATTTCCGCATTTGCAGCCACGAAATTCCCGTATGCAGCTAAAAATTCATATGCTTTTGCATCCGTTCCCAAAAGCGAAATAATCGCAAGTCTTATAAGAGGGTCGTTAAATTTGGCGGCAAGCTCGCCAATATTCATATTTTCGTAAGAATCAAGCTTTTTGTTTGCATTGCCGCTTACAACCCCGCCTGCCATGAGTTCGAACTGATTTGTCATATCTATTGGCTTTTTGACATTTATTCTTTCGATTCCGAAAGATGCCACCGCATCCAATAACTTTGTAATCTGTTCTTCATCTTCGGGAGACCTTGCTATCATTTCTTTTTTGCTTCTTTGTGTATCTCGCCAGAAGACAAGCTCTTCGTTTCCCGATTTTACACTGTGAAAACGTTTAAGCCTTATAAATTTTGTATCTTTAATTGCCCCTATGTGCTCCCAGACTTCGTACATTTTATCATTCTTCGAACAACCCGCCAGTCCTCTTATGTAGTTTTCGAAGTAGGTCTCATTTCCTTCTTTGGATATGAGCCTTCCTCCCGCATAGTCGTTCTTTTCGTATATGCATACGTCATGGCCTTGTTCTTTTAAATAGATTGCGGCAGTCAAGCCCGAAAGTCCGGCACCTATAATGGCTATTTTACTCATTTTAGTGACCTGAAGGCATAAATGGTCTTATGCTGTCCGCAAGTTTTGCAACAGGCATTGACTGAATCCATACACGTCCCGGTCCGGTAAGAACAGTATTAAAGAAGCCTTCACCGCCAAGGAGTGCGTTTTTAACACCGCCAACGGTTCTGATTTCCATATTTACGGAAGCATCCATTGCAGCGGTATAACCTGTATCCACTACTATTTGCTGTCCCGGCTGAAGATTGTATTCTTTAATATAGCCGTCAAATTCCAAGAATGCCATACCTTGTCCCGAAAGTCTTTCCATAATGAAACCTTCGCCGCCAAAGAAGCCTGCGCCAAGCTTTTTCTGGAAGTGAACGGAAAGTTCAACACCCATTGTAGCTGCAAGGAAAGCTTTTTTCTGAGCTATGATTTCTTTTCCCGGTCCGATTTCGTATGCTCTGATGCTGCCCGGCATGCATGACGGATAAGCAATCATACCCGGTCCGTTTTGTGCTGTATAGTAGTTTAAGAAAATGCTCTCACCGGAGAATGCACGTCCGATCATCTTACCAAGTCCGCCGCCTTTTGTCTCCATAACCATATTAGGTGACATCCAGCCCATTGCTCCGTTTTCGCATTTCATGCCTTCACCTGCTTCAAGTTCGCAGATGACTACCGGCAAAGGTTCTCCCTCAATTGAATATCTCATAGTTTTACCTCCTTGAATTCGTATTTTTCTTACGTCTTCTTTTTTTTCTTTTGTTAATATTGTAAGTTCTTATTATAAGCACTGTCAAAAACAGCGCAACAATAACTATAATGATTATTATCGGAAGTTTGGAGACATGTTTTTCTTCTTTAACTTTCGTTGCAGCCTCGTCTTTGTCATCATCCGCTTTTGATGTGTCAAAGCCGGCTTCTTGGTACACGGTTTCTCCGCAAAGGGAACACTCACCGGAGTTAAGTCCCACTTCCGTGGCCGTAGCTTCTCTAAACTCGGCCCACTGTCTTACCACATGCTGCTTTGGTGTGAAATTGCCTTTGTATGCATATGCGCACGTATCGCAGATATAGTTTGTATAGCCGTATTCATCACAAGTTGCCGGTGATTGAGTGGTTCGAAATTCCGTATTTTCGCAATTTCCGTGAGGATATAAATCCTTTGAATAGTCAAACACCTCATCCCTTGTAAAGTCTGTTGTATTTCCGCTAAAATCGTATGTCCAATTCATAACTTCACCGACACATTCGCTGCAATAAGCTCTTCTGTCTGTATTGTCTTCAAAGAAATGAATAGCGCCTTTAACTTTGTTATTATTAATATATCCCGAATAAGACGTGTCTGCCGGATACAAAATATACATTCCCACAAGTCCGCCGTCGTGTACGTATCCGTGGTCGGAATCATATCCGTCTATTGTTACGGTATTGCCGTCCAAATCTATGTAGCCCGCGCAATAAGCTCCGCCCATAAATTGTTCGTCTTTGTTTTCTTTATCTTCGTCCACGCAAACCAACGTTGTATTGGCGTCGGTGTTTTTGATGCTTCCGTTTCCAAAGCCCGCAATGCCGCCAACACCGAACATTTTATCTTGAACTTTAAGAGTTACTTTTCCGTATATCTCGCAAGAATCGATTTGGCTGTTTTCCATAAATCCCGCAAGACAGGCCGCAAAGCAGTCTTCTTTCGTTGTTACGTCCACTTCGATACCAAGGAGTTTGAGATTTTTGATGTTTGCATTTTCCAATATGCCGAAAAATCCCGCAAAATGAGTATCATAGCTTATCATATTTCCATCATATGTAAGCCTTGTATCCTTAGTGGTGCTTGTGACTTTTACATTTAAAAGCGCATGACCGTTTCCGTCAAAACTTCCGCTGAAATCAACGGGTTCCCAATCTTTATCCGTAAAGTCTATGTCGCTCATAAGTCGATAAGAAGCCGAGGGATTGTCTTTTATTTTTTCCAAATCATTGTAACAATAGATATTGATAATATCAGACGATGCATCGGCACCCGAAACTATTGCGGGCACCATGATTGTTCCCGCAATAAAACACAGAATGAATATAATAAATCTTTTTAATTTTTTTCTCATAAAATTCCCCAAACAGGGTTGACAAATGTCAACCTACCTTCTTTTTATACATCAAATACATCTAGATATATTCTACCACAAACCTTGCCTTTAGACTATTTTTTAATCATTCTTTTTATTGTATTTTAAACCGTCCACAAGCTTTGCCGCAGCTGCCGCATCCTTTGAATATCCGTCCGCCCCAATCTCGTCTGCATATTCTTGCGTAACAACCGCTCCGCCTATAATTACCTTTATATCAAGATTTTTTTCCTTAACGTATTTAATCAGCTCTTCCATGCGAACCATTGTGGTTGTCATCAAGGCCGAAAGTGCTATAACATCTGCTTTTTCTTCTATTGCCCTGTCCACAATCAGTTCTTTCGGAACATCTTTTCCCAAGTCGATTACTTTAAAACCGTAGTTTTTCATCATGAGGGCAACCAAATTTTTGCCGATATCATGCACATCTCCTTCAACCGTCGCAATAACGACTGTTTTACTTGCCGCACCGCTATTCTTCTTTGATAATTTCGGTTCCAAATAGTCCACGCCTATTTTCATTGCTTCGGCGCTTGACATTAACTGCGGGAGAAAATATTTTTGCATTTCAAAAAGATCCCCCACCTTTTTTATTGCGGGAATCATATCTTCATTGATTATTTCTTCCGGACTTTTAGTCTTTAATGCATCGCTTATTTCATTTACGATGCCTGTTTTGTTACCCTTTAATACTGCCGTAAATACAGAAGATTCCGAGTCTTTTTCTTTAACTTTTTCCGGACTTTTTTCTTTAATGATTATTTCTTTTTCAGGAGCATTCTCTATTCTTTCTATATATGCGAAATCGGCGCCGTCCTTTGCCGCAAGCATATCTGCCGCATAAACCGCATCCATCAACATTTCGTTTGAGGGATTTGCTATAGCCATTGTAAGGCCCGCATTTATTACCATTGCGGCATATGCGCTGTTTACAAGAGGGCGACCCGGCAAACCGAAAGAAATGTTTGAAAGTCCGCATATTGTTGCAAGGCCTGCCTCTTCTTTGCAATATCTGATTAAGTCTATACTTTCTTTCGCCGAATTTATATTGGCGCCCACGGTTCCCACCAAAGCGTCCACAATTATGTCTTTTTTGTCAAAGCCTTCTTTCTTTGCTATATCCAAGACTTCATCTATAATTTTTCTTTTTTCTTCCAAGCTTTTTGGCATGCCCTCATCCGAAACCGGCAGCAAAATAAACATTGCACCGTATTTCTTGGCAATCGGCATAAGTTCTTTTACTTTTACGCTTTCCAAGGAAATCGAATTAATCAAAGCCCTGCCCGGATAAATTCGCAATGCCGCTTCCACCACATCAGGATAACTTGAATCTATGCACAGAGGAAGTGAAACGCCAAGGCCCACGTCTTCTACAGTCTTAACCATCATTTCCTTTTCGTTTATTCCGGCCATTCCCACGTTGATATCAAGAATTTTTGCACCTTTTTCCGCCTGCTCCTCCGCCATTTTTACAGCTATGGATGTATCTTTTTTTCGTAAAGATTCTTGAAAAGCTTTTTTACCCGTAGGATTTATTCTTTCGCCCACTACAATAAAACGAGCGTCTTTATCGATTTCAACAATATCCGTTTCGGAAGATAAAACGCCGTTTTCGCATACTTTAAAGCTTGGCAATTTAACATCCTTTGTTTTTTTTACGACTTCTTCTATATGATCAGGTCTTGTTCCGCAACATCCGCCGATAATGGATGCGCCGGCCTTTACAAGTTTAAGAGACCATTCCGCAAAATCTTCTTTTTCCATTGTATAGACTGTTTTGCCATCTTCAAGTCTTGGAAGACCCGCATTTGGTTTTGCAATAATCGGCACAGAGGCATATTTTTTCATTCTTGATATTATGTCAACCATGCTGTCCGGACCCGTAGAGCAGTTTGCGCCTATAGCATCCGCACCCAAACTTTGTAAGGTTACCACTGCCGCTTCGGGACTTGTTCCGTAAAATGTTCTTCCTTCTTCCCTAAAGGACAATGTGACCATAACCGGCAAATCGCATACCTCTTTTATTGCGATCAAAGCCGCTCTTGCTTCTTTGATGCTCATCATGGTTTCCACAACAAAAAGATCTGCGCCCGCTTTTGAAAGAATGGTTGCCTGTTCTTTATATACATCCACAAGTTCTTCAAAAGACATGTCTCCCACAGGCTCCAACTGGCGCCCGGTCATGGTCATATCCGCTGCCACAAATGCCTTATTTTCCACGGCTTTTTTTGAAAGCGCCAGAAGCTCTTCGTTGATTCTTGCTATGTCCTTTTCCAAGCCGTATTCTTTTAATTTTATTCTGTTGGCCGTAAAAGTAGGAGCATATACAATGTTTGAGCCGGCTTTTACAAACTCTCTTTGAAGATTAATAAGTAGATCCTCATTTTCCAAAATCCACTTTTCCGGGCAAACTCCCGTAGGCATGCCGTGGGCTTGCAAATTGCTTCCCGTTGCTCCGTCCAAATATATTAATTTATTTTTTGTAAGTTCATAAAATTCTTTCTTATTCACTGTTATTTCCTTTTACATACTGTCTAAAATATCGCAGATAAGCATTACCCTGTTAAAAGGCACCATAAAATAGTATCCGTCTGCTATGCTTTCAAGTTTCTTCATTATGTCTTTAGTGATTTTTACCGCAATATCCTGCGCCTCTTGTTTTGACATGTCCGGATTATAAAGAGCCACAACCTCGTCCGGCACATCGATTCCCGGCATTTCGTTTTTAATAAACACAGCGTTTTTATAACTTACCAAAGGCATAAGACCGCATAATATTTTAGTGTCCGTTTTTTCTTTTATGTATTTAATTGTTTCTATATCCTCATCCGAATAAATCGGCTGTGTAAGAAACCAAGATGCACCCGCATCAATCTTTTTTTGCATACGTTCTATGTTTTTGTCGATGTTTTTTCGACCCTGGTTTAAAGCACCGCCGTAGGCAAAGGCATCATCCGTAAACATATCATTATTGATTTGGTTTATGTATTCCATAAAAGAAACGGAATTAAAATCAAATACCGCTTTTGTTTCTTCTCTTTCGGCCGTAGGCACCGGGTCTCCCGTTACAACCATAAAGTTTCTTATGCCGTTTATATGAGCTCCCAAAAGCACTGAATGCATGCTGATTTTGTTTCTGTCTCTGCATGCTATATGAGGCATAACGTCAATATCCACCATGGATGCAACTTTACTTGCCAAAAGCACCGAATCGGCTCTTGCTCTTGCAAGGGGCGAATCCGCAATGGTTATTATGTCTGCGCCGTGTTTTTTAAGTTTAAAAGCACCTTCAACGACCTTTTCCGCATTCTGATCGAAAGGCGGATCAAGCTCAACGGCTATTACTTTTTTTCCGGCCTCCAGTTTTCTTAGAAATTCGTTGTTTCTTGTTTTGTTAACGCACTTTTCTTCGCTTTTTTTGCTAATTAAAGCTTTGGCCACCGGCTTTTTGCCCTTAATTATTTTAGCCAAGGCTTCGATATGTTTTGGGCTTGTTCCGCAACATCCCCCCACTATATCGGCGCCCAAATCTATGATTTGCTCCAATTTTTTGGCAAACCATTCGCTGCTGTCGGAATATACTGTTTTTCCTCTTACTATATCCGGATATCCGCTGTTAGGAAGAACCTGCAGGCTTTGTGTGTCATAAAACTCCAGATTCTTTAAAATATCATACATATGGCTCGCACCGATAAGGCAATTGCAACCCACGCTGTCTATTTCTTTAATCTGCGACACTTCCTCCAAAAGCCTTTTTAGGCTGTGGCCTTTTGTGGTATATCCCATTCTGTTTGTTGCAAAACTAAGCATTACAAAGGCCGTCGGGAGTTTTTCTTTTATATACACAGCAAGTTCTTTTACTTCTTTTGCGCTGCCGAAAGTTTCGAAGTTGAAAATACAAGCTCCCGCATCCAAAAATGCATCAACAATAAACCTGTATTCACTCATTTTATCCAAGCTTTCATCCTCAAACAGTTTCTTTGGAATAGGCCCGATATCCGCCGCAATATAAATCTCATTTTCGCTTTCATCGGCTGCTGCCCGAGCAATTTCATAAGATTTTTTGACGGATGTCCTAAGATAGCTTTCCTGGGCCAGTTTGTCATCTATTCTTCTGTCTATGGCAAATTGCCTATTCAAGGCAAAGCTGTTGGTTCTTATAAGCCTTGCTCCGCTTTTTATATAGCGCAGATGAATCTGTTTGATTAAATCCGGATCCGTTATATTGCATTCTTCGCAAACTCTGCCTTTATCAAAGTTCAATTCTTCAAAATAGGTGCCCATGGCGCCGTCGGTTAATAGTATGTTTTCCTTTAAATAGTCTTTAATATACACTTGCAAGCCTCCTTAACCCTTAGGGAGTATCACTGTTATTGTATCACATTTTTATTCATGATTTTGACTTTTTTATAAATGATTTTTAAAATTTGTCTGTCATTTTCTTCCAATTAGCTAAAATAGTTGAATTTTTTGCCGAATTCGTGTTATTATTATAATGTATTTTTTATGGGTAAATGCTAAGGAGCAGGTATGAGAGAGTATAGTTCATCGGAAAAAGAACTTCTTAATCGCTATGGTAATGAGCGAGTTTCCGTTAACTTCTTTAATAAAATAAGCGAAATCCGACTTTTTCAATGTATAAAAAGTGGGCTTATTATGGTTATTCCCATTATTCTCATCGGAAGCTTCGCTTTGGTATTCAAATCATTTCCCATTGAAGCTTATCAACAATTTATAGCAGAATTTGCCGGCGGTTTTTTGCGTGATTTATTTACCATTATTATTAATGCAACAACCGGTTTGTTCTCTATTTACCTTTGTTGCGCCATAGCATCAAGCTACAATCGAATTTTTTCAAGTCCAACTTCCACAAATGCCAATTACGGAGCAACAATTACATCTCTTGCCTGTTTTTTGATTTTTTCAGGTGTGGGTTCTTATAAATTTACAATAGAAAACTTGGGTGTTAAAGGAACCTTTACTGCTATAGTTTGTTCTCTTTTGGCTTCATTTTTATATCATTTGCTTCAATCCAAAGCAAAAGGAAACTTACTTATCTATACAAACGGTGCGGACGGTCACTTTAAATCCGCTATCAACATTTTGATTCCGTGCTCCGTAATAGTTTTGCTTTTTGCGCTGATTATGATTCTTTTAAGAGCCATATTTGATATAAGCAGTTTTAACGAGTTGATTCTTGTAGCATTTGACAAGGGATTCAGCAGCGCCAGCCGTAGCTTGCCTTCTGCAATTATGTTTATGTTATTTACGCATATTTTGTGGTTTTTCGGCATTCACGGCGGCAATGTTTTACAAGACATATCGGATCAAGTTTTCGTTCGGGGTCAACAAATCAACGAAGCCTTGGTAAAATACGACTTTGAACCTACGGAAGTTTTTTCTAAAACATTTTTTGACTCATTCGCTTTAATGGGCGGTTGCGGTGCAACTCTTTGTCTTATACTTGCTTTACTGTTTTTCTCAAAAAGAAAAAGCAACAAATATCTTGCCGGATTTTCTATCTTTCCGGCCATTTTCAACATAAACGAACCGATTATTTTCGGTCTGCCGATTTGCTTTAACCCTACTCTTTTCATACCTTTCGTTATTACACCTATTGTTTGCACTTTGACAACAGCTTTTGCAACTTATATGGGTTGGGTTCCTTACGTATCAAATCCGATTGAATGGACAACACCGATTTTCTTATCGGGTTATATTGCTACAGGCTCCATAGCGGGTACAATTATGCAAGTAATAAACCTTGTAATTGGATTTTTGATTTATCTTCCGTTTGTAAGAATCTTTGACAGACAAAAGGTTAAAAACGCACATGTCCAAATGGAAAGCCTTGTAATGACCTTGAAACGTGCCGAAGAAACAAACGAGAATATCAATCTTTTAGACCAAGGCACATATCTTGGTGTTGTTGCTCGTTCTCTTTCGGAAGAATTAAGGATAATGGTAAGAAAACATCAATTCCAAATATATTATCAGCCGCAATTTAACGCCCACGGCGAGTGTGTCGGAGCGGAAGCACTGCTTAGATGGGAGCATCCGCTTTACGGCTTTATCTATCCTCCGCTTATTATTCAGCTTGCAAAAGAAATTAATATTTTGGAGGATTTGGAATGCCTTATTATCCAAAAAGTTGCGGACGATATGCATTATATTTTGGAAACTATGGGCGATGACTTCCGTATTTCCATAAACTTTACTCCGCTTGCAACCCAATCGGATAAGTTTAACGCTCTTTTAAACGGTCTTGTAATTCAAGGATCTATCATACCTAAAAATGTATGCATAGAGGTTACGGAACAAATTGCAATTTCTTTCAACCAAGCTACTTTGGAACATTTCAATTGGTGGAAAGAAGCGGGCTTTATGCTTGCCATTGACGATTTTTCAATGGGAAGCACATCCATCAAGTATCTTCAACGTAATCTTTTCGACCAAGTCAAGCTTGACGGTGCCATCGTAAAAGATATGTTAACAAATACACGAAGCGAAAAGATAATCGCATCCATTACAAGTCTTTCAACGGAACTCGGTTTTGAAGTGGTTGCCGAATATGTTGAAAACGAAGATCAAAAAGAAATGCTTGTTAAGCTTGGATGCGACTTGTATCAAGGCTGGCTTTACAGTCCTGCCGTTCCTCTTTTGAAACTTAAAGACAAGTCAACTAAAAACTTGATTTAATTTTTTCAAAGGAGTAAAATGTTTAATCATAATTAATAATTATGTTATATTTTTGTAATATGTGTAATTTGTTTGTATGTATAATTTTTAGGTAGGTTTATTTGTATGGCAAGAAAGGCTTATATAAGCGTTAACAAGCTTGAGGCCGGAATGCGTGTTGCGGAACACGTTATTGATTCCAAGGGCAGAAAGCTTATTAACAGAGGAACAATTCTTGACAATTACATAATTCTTTCCATGCGCTCTCGAGGTCTCGACGGCGCTTTTGTGGGTGACGATGACTTTTTGGAATACAGAAAAGACAAAAAGGTTGTGGTTCCCGCTCATATCAAAAAAATCGTTAATGAAAACATGATTCAGGACAAAAAGAAGATGGCCCTTAATTCAACGATCAAAAGTCATGTTGAAAACGGCATTAAAAAGCTTTTTGACGACACATCATCAAAAGAATTTTCCGATACAACCAGACGTATAGCCGACGACTTGATGGACGCCATTACCAATAACGATGCATTGGCATTTGATATCGACGCCCTTAAAGTCAGCGATGAATATACTTTCAAGCACAGTGTAGATGTTGCATCCATTGCTATGGTTATGGCAAAAAACAAGGGTTATACCGATAGCAGAATATACGATATCGGTATTGCGGGTCTTCTCCACGACCTTGGCAAAACCAAGATTCCAAACGAGATATTACTTAAACCCGGCAAGCTTACCGACAACGAATTTGAAGAGATGAAAAACCATTCCCTTTATGGTTTTCAGCTTTTGGAAAACAAAAAAGATATTTCCGATTCCGTAAAATTGGCCGTTTTACAGCATCACGAAAAAACAAACGGCAGCGGATATCCTCATCGCGCCTGCGGAAGCCGCATAAGCGAATATGCCAAGATTCTTACGGTTGCGGATATATTTGATGCTTTGGTTACGGACAGGCCTTATAAAAAAGCATTTGCAAAGAACGAAGCGGTGGAAATTTTGATGTCCATGACGGACGAAATAGATTTTGAATCTTTAAATTGTTTCTTAAGAAGCGTAATCCTTTATCCGGTAAACTCCATTGTTAATTTGAGTAACGGAGAAAAGGCGGTTGTAATCAAAAATACCTATACTTGTATTTTAAGACCTACCGTAGTTGGCATTAAAAGCGGCAATATTTACGACCTTGCCAACGACCTTAATTGCGCGGGAATAATAATAACAAAATAATTATTTAAATATAAAACAAGAGCGGAATGTCCGCTCTTGTTTTATATTTAAATATTAAATTAATCTCTACTGAGCCGGTGGTAAAAGGATAACAAGCATCTGAGCTGTATCAGGACCAACGTTTGTTACGCATTTTGGTGAACCACCTGCGATATGAACACTGTCACCTGCTTCAAGAACAGTTTTAACATGATCTTCGCCTTCGAATTCCATTGTTCCGTGGATGATGTAGTAGATTGATTCAGCAGGGTTAGCTGCGAATTCTGTACCACCACCTGCAGGAAGGAAGTGTGTTAAACCATTGATAAGACGACCGTTTTCAACATCCTGTGGGTCATGAAGTCTTGTGCATTTGCACTCATTGTGACCAGGTGCTGTGTAAGTATAATAGCCATCTTTTTTTGTAATTTTGTATCCAGCCATTTTTTCTACCTCTTTTTATAATATTTTAAGCAGTTTCTTATCACCGCTCAAATACTATTTTAATCCCTAAATCACTGTTAGTCAATAGCCCCGACTTTGCAATTTCTTTAAGAAAATTTTAAGAATTTATTAAACTTTTATAGACATCTATCAGTTGTTTTCCAACTGTTTTAATATCCTTTTCCAAAGCAAGTTTATAGGCTTCTTCCGTTAAATCTTCTAACTTACCTTCTAAAATTTCCCCAATCTTTTTTTCAAATTCATCCAGATTTTTTGCTTTATAGACATTTTTCCCGTCTTCAAGCCATTCTTCAAAAACCCCTATGTCTCTGATCAGGGCTTTTTGCTTGCAGGCACATGCTTCCAAAATTGGTATACCTTCGGTTTCTTCCAAAGTCGGAAAAATGTAAAGGTCTGCTCCGCTTAATGCCGCTTTTATCATTTCAGGCTCTACATATCCGGCAAAGCAAAGGTTAGGAAGCTTTGTGTTTACCGCTTTTTTTATTTTTGCCGGCACAAGCTTAAGATCTGTATATCCAAACCATATGAATTTATACTCGGGCATCCTTTTTGCCAGCTCCACAAAGTCCAATATGCCTTTTCTTTCAAGATAAAGGCCTATTGCCATAACTACTTTTTCATCGTCTTTATAGCCATATTTTTCTCTGAATAACTTACCGGCCTTTTCGTCTTTTACAAAAAAACTCGTATCGATTCCGTTTGAAATCGCCTTTATGTTTTTTAAACCATAGCCTTCCAAAAGTCTTTTTGAATAAGGTGTGGGAGTAATGATTACATCTCCCAAGCTATAACATTTTATCAGCCATTTTTTAAATAGAGGCGCTATTTGATTTGATAGCTTAAAAGAATTTCTAAAATCCTCCTCTGTGGAATGGGCATGATATACCACTTTTTTTCCGTGCTTTTTTGCCCATTTCGCCAATCTGTAGGATTTGATTCCGTACCAGTTAATATGAGCAATGTCAAAATCATCCTTTGGATTTTTGGTATAGCCGCTGTTATTATCTTCCAAGGCTTTTTGTTGATGCCTTACGGCCTTTCCCAAACCGGACTTGGAAAGCATTTTTTCGTTTTCCGTGTACAAAAGTACTTTCATGATTATTCCTTTTTAAAGTTCCGTATTGGCAGCCCTTTGAGATTTTCTGAAGCGTCTGCGTCCTTTTTTATGGAACTCGTCCAATATTTCTTCGTATCTTTTATATGCGTTTGCAACTGCATCATCCCAAGAACAAAAGAGAACTTCCTGGGCTTTTTTGCCGACTTCTTTTAGTTTTTCTTTATCGGAAATGGCTCTTATTATTGCCTTGGCAAAACTGTCTCCGCTTTCCTTTTCGCAAAGGAAGCCCGATTCTCCGTCGGTTATGCCTTCCGCGGCACAGCTTCCGCTAACCAAAACCGATGCGCATTCACAGGCTGCGGCCTCAATAACAACCAATCCCGAAGTATCGTATGTAGACGGGAACAAATGCAGATTTGCGCGACTGAAAAAAGCTTTAACCTTCACTCTGTCATAAATTGCACCGGTAAAGATTACGCAATCGTCAAGTCCTTGTCTGTGGCTGTATTGCTCAATAAGCGCACGGTCCGGACCGTCTCCCACCATAAGCATTTTAAACTTTATTCCCGATTCCTTTACTATTTTTAAAGCATCTATTATTATTTTTATATTTTTGTACCACAACATTCTTCCGCAGTACAAAAATACGTTTTCTTCATCGGCGGTTTCATACATGCGGTCAACCACTTTTATATGTTCAATAGGCGCTTTTCCCTTAACAAAGTCGGTTCCGTTAGGCATAAGCCTTATAGAGCCCTTGTATCCAAAGCTTCTCAAGCTTTCTATGGAGCCTTTCGAAACCACCCATACTTCGTCTGCTCTGTTGATGTTTTTGCTGACAAATAAGTGTGCGATAAACTTAAAAAGTCTTTTGCCCACATACCTGTCCAAATCGATTTCATAACGTGTATGATAGGTTAATACCACAGGGATTCTTTTGCTTCTTATAATTGATGCGCTGTTAGCTATAACGCTTGATGCAAAAGGTGAATGAACATGCACCAAATCCAGTTTTTTCCTTCTGATTTCGCTTATTGCAAGAAGCGAGAAGGGATTTCCCACGCGATAAGGCATATCTCCCTTAAATTTAAGAGATTGGTATCTGTATACTTCAAAAGGGTAATCATCCACAACATTTGGATAACGCGGGGTGATTACTACTATGTCGCAATATTTTTTTTGCAATATTTTCGCATAATTCATTACCGCATTGGATACACCGTCGATAAATGGCGGAAATGAATCATTAAATAAGCCTATTTTATACATTCTCTTCCTCTATTGCCTCTTGGCTTTCCGATTCTGTTCTTTCTTTTGACATACGCTTTGCCGTTTTATTTGATATAAATGCAAACACCACGCCAACCACTATTGTTAGGTAAAAGGTAATCAGACGCCAAAGAATCATTGCAACTCCAAGCTGTCCGTCTTTTACGAAAAACTGCCTCATAAAGAAATAAAAGAAACCTTCCGCCCCTATGCCCGCTCCGGGTACCGGTATAAATGCAGCCATGGTCATTACAAATGCATGGGCGGATATGATTGTCAAAAAGTCCATCTCATTTAAACCAAAAGCTCTGTAAAGCATATAAAGCACCGCCATATAAGAAAGGAGTTGCAAAACGCTGAACAAAAAGGCCAATAAAAAAGACGGAATATCTTTTATTCTTTCTTTAAAATACACGCCGAAGGTTTCAAGCTCCTTATCTATGTATGCTCTTTTGGATTCGGGACTTTTAAGTATTTTGATTTTGGCAAGAAATGTTATTATGGCTCCGGCTAATTTTCTTGTGATTTTTTGAAAAATCGCTATTCCCAAAAGCCAGAACAAGACTCCCAAATTTACCAAAAATCCGATTAATACTATTAAAGAAAAATTGCTGATATTTTCTTTAAAATAATCAAGGCGCATTAACAAAAGTATTGCAGTTAGCAATACCAGCGCTATCTGATAAACTATAAACTTTGAAAACAAAGCATTAATGCCTTTTCCCAAGGCAACGCCCTGTTTGGTTAATATATAAGCTTGAAAAGGTTGCCCGCCGGTAGAAAAAGGGGTTATTGCATTAAAATACTGACCGCCAACGGACAAGGCAAGGGTGTCTTTGTATTTTTGTTGCTTGTGCATTGGTTTTAGCATTATATGTAACACTATGGATTCAAAAAACCAGTACAAAACCATGCACAAAACCGCCAAAATCACCCATCCGATTTTAAGCTCTTTTAAGTTTTCCAGTAAATTATCGGCACCTGTGTTAAAGAATATAAATCCTATTACTACCGCCGCACAAGTGATGATAATGAAAATGTTTAATTTATTTGATTTCACTTAAGTTTACCTTTATTAAAATAAATCACGCATCTTACGACGCGTGATTTATTTTAGCATAATAGTATACAAAAAACAACCAAACTTCCTTTCTTGACATATTTTGTCTCAAGGCATTATTCTATTGTTAGTAAAATTGTTAGGATGTTTATATTATGAAAAAAGCAAATAAAAAGAAAATATTTCGTATTCTAATTATTGTGGCAATTGTAATTGTCGCTTTACTGATTGCCGTATCTGTTTTTTGTAAAAGACCAAAGTCCAGACTTTTGCTTTCTGTATTGGACTTTAAAAACAATACAATGCAAAAGAACGACTTTCTTGCATATGATGTTGATTTAATGGAATTATGCCGCGAATATTTTAATTCGGATGTTGAAATAAAGGGTGAAATGGGGCTTAATGACATCAAAAAGCTTAATGCTTCCGTTTTTTCCGACATTTCCGCCAAAAGATCCTTTGATCAAAAGCGTTTAAGCGCTGATCTAGGGCTTAACTTACTGGTTTTTGAAGCAGGCAATATTGAGTTTTATGCGGAAAACAGCTCTCTTTACATGGATGCTCCAATCCTTGGAAACAGTAGTTATTCCTTCGATTCCGTAATTAACTTTTTTCCTAAAATGCCTAATTTGACGGATAATCCGGACAGCAAATGGTATAGTGATAACCTTTGGAATATCATTCAATTAATTAGGGAAATGGATGTTGAAGCTCTTGAGAGCGACTACACAGATGCTGAGGGAGTCAAATGCGATGCTTTCAAATCCACGATTCATAAAGGTTCCGGGCATTTTATATGGGAGCTTTTGGATATGGAAGACCCTGATTTTGATATTGCTTTTACTGCCTATCTCACCCCGTCAAACAAGCTTAGAAAGATTGAAGTTGACCTTTCGCCTATCCTTCCCGGAGCGTATGTTGTGCTTGAAGGATGTGACATGGAGAAAGTTAATTTCAGTTACGAGCTGCCGGATAACGAAAAAGCCACTCTTATTGCCCAAAGAAGCAGCGAATACAAAAACTATCTTGATTGTAAGTTGATTTATTATACCAATGCGGATGCGGTTTATTCCTTGGAATCTGCTTTGGAATGGGAAAATCATGATAAGGGCTTTGATTTGTATATTAAAAATCTTTCGCTTTACAAGGATAATTCTCTTCTTTGCACCGGCTATTTTAAAGGTGATGTTGTGAAGTCTTCCTTTAGTGAGGATGTTTTTGAGGGTAAGGACGAGTATCTCTACGGATTTGAAAAAATCGACTGGAAGGCTATAAGAAATGATGTGGATGGATTTGTGAAGGAGATTTTGAATAAGATGTCTATTGGGGAGATATTTGGTGGGTGAGAGAGGAGTTATCTGCGACGACCGAGATGAACCTCGAATCCGAACACTGATATTATCTGCGGAATGCAAGAAATGAATTCGCATAAACACAAGTGTTTATGCTCACCATTTCTTGCATTCCAATGGAATTATGGACATAAAAAAGGACAGATGCAAGTGAACTTGCTCTGTCCTTTTTGATATCCACATTCCGCAGATAATACTTATCTTTTTGAGAACTGTGGAGCTCTACGTGCGGCTTTGAGACCGTATTTCTTTCTTTCTTTCATACGTGGGTCTCTTGTTAAGAAGCCTGCTTTTTTAAGTGTTGGACGGAATTCGCCATCTACCTGAAGAAGTGCTCTTGAGATACCGTGACGGATTGCGCCTGCCTGACCTGTAAAGCCACCACCGTGTACGTTTACGATTACGTCATATTTGTCTGTTGTTTCTGTAGCAACTAATGGCTGACGTACGATAACTTTTAATGTTTCAAGTCCGAAATATTCATCGATATTTCTTTTGTTTATTGTAATTTCGCCTTTACCCGGTACAAGGTAAACTCTGGCGATACTCTTTTTTCTTCTACCTGTTCCGTAAAATTTTTCTTTTGCCATGGTTATTATATCCTCCTTTCAGTCTTAGAATGTCAATGTTTCAGGCTTCTGTGCTGCATGCTTGTGATCGCTGCCTGCATATACAAAAAGCTTCTTGAACATTTCTCTTCCCAAAGGTCCCTTTGGAAGCATTCCCTTAACTGCAAGTTCTATAACCTTTTCAGGCTTTTTCTCCATCATTTCTGCAAGCTTTGTTTCTTTCATTCCGCCTACATAATCTGAATGATGGTAGTAGATTTTCTGATCCATTTTCTTACCTGTTACGGCAACTTTTTCTGCATTGATTACGATTACATAATCACCCATGTCTGCATGTGGTGTGTAAACCGGTTTATTTTTACCTCTTAACACTTTTGCAATTTCTGATGATAAACGGCCAAGTGTGCATCCTTCTGCATCAACTACATACCATTTTCTTTCAACATTTGCTGTGTTTGGCATATATGTATTCATTGGTTTTTCCTCCATTAAATGTATATTGCAATTAAACAACTTAAACGTTTCGACTTATAAGACCGATTAAATCAAATAACCGCTTATTCTCTTTTACCGATTCGACGCCCAATACTCTTACCGGGGCTAATGGCATTGAGTATTATCACGCATAAGTCGTCACATTAAGACATTATAGTACTTGCATCCTTTTATGTCAATAGTCAATTTTTTATTGTCTGCTTCTTGTTTTTTGCGCTTTTGCTAACCTTTTCGGCGTTCATTTTGTATATTTCCCAAAGGCCCGTAAGCATCAATTCTCTGTCGTATTTAATCTTGTTTCTGCACATGGATGTTATTTCGCCTGCCGGTCCTCCGGTTGCCACAAGATTTACTTTTTCCCCGCCAAGTTCTTTTGACATTCTGAAACACATTTCGTCTATCATCGCCGCATGCGCCGTAAATGCCCCTATGCTCATACAAGACAGGGTGTTTGTTCCTATTATTTTGTCTGTAAATTCAAATCCGTTTTCCGGCAGCTGTGACGCAAGTTTTCCCAATGCCTTAAGGGATGTATAAGGTCCCGGTGCTATGGCTCCGCCCAAATACTCCTTGTTTTTGTTTACCACGGAGAAAGTTGTTGCCGTGCCTATATCGATAACTATCACAGGTGCGCCGTATTTTACCACCGCTGCCGCCGCAACGCATATAAGGTCCGCACCGAGCTTTGATGGATCGTCATATTTGATTTGTAAACCGGTTTCAAGCGCGTGTGACACAAAAAGCGGCTCGCAGCCTATTGCATCCTTTACGGCTTTTTTCAAAATCGAATTTAAAGAAGGAACAACGCTTGAAATAATCGCTCCTTCAATCTCTTTATCCACCGATTTGTTGCTTTCTCTTTTAATATCTTCTATAAAGCCTTTAAACTCTTTATAGTGATATTCGTAACCTTTGCTTTTCCCGGTTTCATACCTTTTTGCATAGCTTACGCTGCCTTCCTTTAAAAGGCCCGCTACTATATTGGTATTTCCTACATCTATTGCAAGAATCATAATTAATCTCCGTTTTTGGCTTTGTAGAGTTTTAATGCCTCATCCAATACTTTGTGACTTGCTTCGTCTTTCGACATCAACTCGTATTCTTTAAGGTCCGACTTTGTTATTATGGTTATAACATTGGTGTCCGTTCCAAAGCCCGCGCCTTCAACCTTTAGGTTATTTGCAACAATCATATCGCAATTTTTCTTTTCAAGCTTTTTCCTTGAATTTTCAAGCATATCTTTTGTTTCCATGGAAAAGCCGCAAAGCACTTGATGATCGTTTTTTGTTTCGCCTATGGTTTTTAAAATGTCTCTTGTTCTTTCAAGCTCTATTTTTAAGTCATTATCGCTTTTTTTGATTTTATCGTCGCTGAATGTTTTTGGCGTATAATCCGCAACTGCTGCCGCTTTTATTATAATGTCGGCTTCTTTTGAGCGTTTTAGCACTTCCTCACACATCTGCCTTGCGGACTCGATTTCAACAAGCTCCACAAAGCTCGGCGCTTTAATGCTGACCGGTCCTGATATAAGCGTAACAAAAGCTCCTCTTAGCATTGCCGCTTTTGCCAGGGCATAACCCATTTTACCCGTTGAAAGATTTGTAATGTATCTGACGGGATCGAGTTTTTCTCTTGTAGGTCCCGCAGTTACAATTATGCGTTTTCCCGCAAGATCCTTCTCGCACTCTATTTCCTTGGATAAATATTCCAACAATATTTCTTCATCCGGAAGTTTTCCTTTGCCTACGGCTGCGCAAGCTAAGCGTCCCGATGCCGGCTCTATTACTTCCATTCCGTAATCCTTAAGCTTTTGGATGTTGTCTTGCACTATCTTGTTTTCATACATATTTGTATTCATGGCCGGTGCAACTATTATTTTGCATGATGCCGCCAAAACGGTAGTGCTTAACATATCATCGGCTATTCCGTTTGCCATCTTGCCGATTATATTGGCCGATGCCGGCGCAACCAAAATTACATCCGCCGACTGCGCCAAAGAAACATGTGCAACATGGAATTCGAAGTTTCTGTCAAATGTATCCACAAGACATTTGTGATTTGTCAGTGTTTCGAAAGTAATGGGATTAATAAAGTTTGTTGAGTTTTTCGTCATTATTACATGTACATCCGCACCAAGCTTAATTAACATACTTGCCAGATTTGCCATTTTGTAAGCCGCTATGGAGCCGCTTATTCCAAGCACTACTTTTTTTCCTTTTAACATATTTTTTCCTCTTCTTGCTTAACTTGCCTCAAAGAATCTTTTGAATACAGCTATTTAACATCTACGATAAAGTTATCGATAAGTCTTGTTTTTCCGATGTAAACCGCTATTGCCACCAAGGTTTCGCCTTGTATTTTATCGCATTTTTCGATTGTTTCGAAATCCACTACGTCTACATAGTCGATTTTTGCGAGTTTTTCCGTATTTATTATATCCGTCATTGCCTTAATGAGCTCTTTTGAATCTCTCATTCCCTCTTCAACCATTTTTTTGCCGGCAAAGATTGATTTTGAAAGTATTAACGCCGCTTTTCTTTCTTCCGCGCTTAAATATGTATTTCTCGAGCTTTTTGCAAGGCCATCTTCTTCTCTGATAATCGGGCATCCTATTACCTCAACGGCTATATTTAAGTCAGCTACCATTCTTTTGATTACCGCAAGCTGTTGAGCATCCTTTTGTCCGAAATATGCCTTGTCCGGTCTTACAATATTGAAGAGTTTGCTTACAACCGTACAAACCCCTCTGAAATGAATAGGTCTGCTTTTTCCGCAAAGTTCTTTTGTAAGTCCGTTCATATCCACGAAAGAGCAAAAGCCTTTTGCATACATTTCTTCCGGTTCCGGATTAAAGATTAAATCAGCTCCCGTTTCTTCGCAAAGCTTTGTATCCTTTTCAAGGTCTCTCGGATAGCTTTCAAGATCCTCTCCCACTCCGA
>JAEEGL015682097.1_pt1 | contig 60472 bp, 52 predicted proteins | sample 9134231 | NCBI WGS metagenome assembly JAEEGL01 (sample SAMN16246548, study PRJNA631951) | gut metagenome | biome: gut microbiome; feature: rumen; material: fiber-attached | host: Bos | place: Iran: Karaj | collected 2018-10
GACATTCTTTGTGATGTATTGTTTTTATACATAAAAGCAAATATCCAATCTCTATATCCAAGTTCTAAAGCTTCTTCTTTTATCTTATTAAGCATTATATTTCCTAATGAATAATCCTCAAATTCTGGCTTATGCATTATATTTCCTAATGCATAATCCTCAAATTCTGGCTTAACAGCTATCGTTTTTAAAATAATAGCACTAATCTTTGCATCAGGTTTTTCCATATTAATATTTGGCATGCTAAATAAGAAACCTATTACTTTCTTATTCTTTTCAGCTATAAGAATTAATCTTTCATCACAAAGATCAATGTATTTTTCATATTTTGCAATAAATTCTTCTTCCTTAATATCTGTATATAATGGATTTAATTTAAAAGATTGTTTTGCTACTTCAAACATATTAGTTAATTCTTCATGTGCCTTTTTCTTGTTGAAGTTTCTAATTGTAATTCCATCTTTTTTAGCTTCTTCATACAATTCATCTAATACTTCATCAGAATACCCGTCTTTAATTTTTCCTTTGCTAGATGTATATGTGTGTATTTCATCAAAACCTGCTTTTTTGAAAGCATCAGTAACTTCTTTTGAAGCAACATTTTCCATTAAAAACATCGGATCTTTTTCTGTCTTTTTTATACTTCTATACTCATTCCATGTAGTTCTATTCATTGGGCCAACAATATATTTAAACCCTTTTTCTTTTAATATTTCACAGCATTTTTTTAATAGTTCAGACCCGTCATCTTTATTTTCAATCTCTATTTCACCTATTGTGCCCACATTCTTTCCGTTTAATTTAGGTGTTCCTTTTATAAAAAGGCTTGCCCTTGCTATTTCCATATATGAAAGTGACATCTTTACAATTATTTTCTCTTCTAATTCTTCAATATCAAAATCCATCTAATATAACCTTTCTTTATCTTATTAAAACTTGAATGTTTTGTACTAAAAATACGAATAAGCATCCAACTAAAACAATCATCATATGAATATATCCATTTTCTACAGATATTTCTTCTTCCTTTTTATTATGTCTTTGAATTAATATTGCAAGACCACTAGCTAGTAATACTCCTACCATAACTAACATTATTCCCGTTTCTAATACTTCACCAAATACTAAATATTCTATTAGGATACTTGGCAAGAAAATTAGAATTAAGCCTTTAGTATACCCATTTAATAAAGCAGTTGGTTCATTGCAATTAAAATAGTATTTAAATCTCACACATGAATTAACTACTAAATGCATACTATAAACTAACGAGTAAAGCATAAATAATTCTTTTTTCATGCCTGTAATTGAAGCTAAAATACATATTGTAATTCCTATAATAATATTAGTTTCTATTATTCTAGAATCATATTTTAGTTTCTTTTCTTTCTCTGACCTTTTAGGTAAATTCATTACTGTTAAAAACATCATAGCAGGAGCAAATAATGCATAGAATCCATAGAAAATTGTCGTTAAGTATCCTACGACAGCGGTTTCTGCTAAAGCAATCTTGCTCCATACTTTTACTTTATTTGCTATAGTTACTATAACGAATATAATACCAATAACCAAAATATTAATTCTTAATATTTCTACTTCTTGAGTCATTAAAGTACTTAAGAATGTATAAGTTGTCATAGGAATCAAAATATTGTCATCACCAGAGTGTGAAATCATTTCGATTAAAGCAACATTGAAACCAATTATTGCAGAAATAAGAAGTACTTCTTCTCTTCCTACGTTTGTATATAAAAGTAATGGTACTAAAACTATCATGAAAGCAGTTATGAAAAACATAAAACTTCCTTCTATGCTTTTAGCATCTTCATTCATTTCAGCCAAATTCTTTTTAGCATAAGATTTACCAATTAAAGCAGCAACTGAGTCTGCAAAAGTTAAAATTAAAATTGGTATACTATAAAGAATTTTATTTTGTCCTGAAAGCCAAAATATAAGAAAAATAGAAATTATGAAATAGAATTCTCCAAGAGATTTTCTCTCCACTGAATACAATGGTTTTCCTAGTTTCTCTTTTAACTTAGTATGTTTTAATAAAAGCATTCCTATAATAGCTAATAATCCCAAAGCTCCAACTGATATGACATTTTTAAACAAGTATGGCAATAGAAGCATCGAAACTCCCATACTCATATGAAAAGCTTTTCTTTTCGTTTCTGCTTTTAGCTTATGTTTCTTATCTATTAAATTAATTATAAATAATGCTGAAATTACTATAGCAACAATTATTATTATGCTAGTAACTTCAATGTCTTTTATAATCATTTCTAATCCTCTTTTTATTTTATTTCTTCTATAATAAAATCACTATAGAAAAATGCTTTATCATTATTTAAGAGACCTTTAGATTTTTCTTCTTTGTAGTCTAGTTTATCTTCTAATAATTTAGATGCTCTTTTAGGAGAAAGCATATTCCAATATGCTAGAATACTTCCTTTAGGTGAATTTTCAATAATCTTCTCAACTATTTGAACCATTTGTTCTTCGCTCATATATTCAAATATGTCACTTAAATTATATTTAGTAATTTGCGCTTCATTATTTTGAACAAAATTTTCTACTGTTTCAGAATGAAGAGTAATTTTATCTATATTGTTTTTTATTGTTTCAAAATTTTCTTTTCTATAGCACATAGGAAGAATATCTTCATATTTACCTTTTACAATATAATGTAAATATGGATTTTGAGATGGATCTAAACAAGTAATTGCATATTTAGTCCTTTCCAATATTCTGCTCGCAACATCTGTTTCGACATATCTAAAAAATGCCTTGTCTCTTCCCATCTTTCCCATTACTTTTCTTGAGAAAAAGATCTTAAATAGTAATCTCCATCTTCTGTTATTCCAAACTTTATCATAAAACTCAATTCTTTCATCTGCGGTTTTATGTTTTAAAAGTTCCATTCTTGTTTTTTTACTATGTATTAAAGGTAAAATTCTTTTTCCAAATGTACTTAAATACTTTTCAAACTTACCATTATTTATTAACCCTGTTTTTATGATATCGAAATTAGATTCAAAATATTCTTTTGTTTTTTCAGAAAGTTCATCTTTAATTGAATCAAATAAATCTTTTCTTCTATCAGAATCAAACACACCTATAAGTTCCATTACTTCTTCATAATTTAACTTTTTAAAGGCAATTATTTTTATTTCAGAACAAAAAATTTGCTCATCATTTAAATCTATTGCATAAACATGCCTTGGATTTTTAACAAGCAAACTAAGAGAATTTTCCCCTGCTGATGCAATAGACAAAATATTATCATTTTCATTTATTTCTAAAGCATTAACAAGGATATCAGCATCCTCCCAAACCTGGGCATATCTGATAATATTAAATTTAGCATAATTTTGAACTTCACTTTTTATTATTTCTTTTGTTTCCATTTAAATTTTTATCCTTAGCATATTTATAATACAATTTTACTAATTTATTTTATCATATAGAATTATTTTTTTGTATAAAATAAAAAAAATAATCCGAACTTTTTTCGGATTATTTTAAAAATTATTTTATGCTGTTTCAGAATTTTCTCTCTTAGGCATTCTCTTTTTGTTAGATGCTTTCGTTATAACTACAGGTTTCTTATTTTCATCTATTACAACTTCTGGTTTCTTATTCTCTAAAATAGTTTCTTTAGTAATTATGCATTTAGCTATTTTAGGATTTGATGGTATGTCATACATAACATCTCTCATTATTTCTTCTATAATAGATCTTAATCCTCTAGCACCTGTTTTTCTTTCAATTGCTTTATCAACTATTACTTCTAATGCGTCTGGTGAGAATTCTAGTTCAACACCATCTAATTCAATTAATTTCTTATATTGTTTTATTAATGCATTTTTAGGTTTAGTTGCAATTTCTATTAAAGCATCTTTTGAAAGTTCTTCTAATGAAGCTACTATTGGAAGTCTACCAACAAGCTCTGGTATCATACCAAATTTTAATAAATCTTGTGGTAATATTTCTTTATATAAATCTGTTGTTGATTTACTATCAATAGAGTCTATCTTTGTACCAAATCCAATAGTATTTTTTCCTGTTCTATTTTTAATAATTGATTCAATTCCTTCAAATGCACCACCACATATAAATAATATGTTTTCAGTATTTATTTGAATAAATTCTTGATGTGGATGTTTTCTTCCACCTTGAGGTGGAACTGATGCTTTTGTTCCTTCAATTATTTTCAACAATGCTTGTTGAACACCTTCTCCACTAACATCACGAGTAATAGAAGGATTTTCTGACTTTCTTGAAATCTTATCAATCTCATCTATATATATTATTCCTCTTTCAGCTTCTTGCACATTATAATCAGCAGCTTGAATAAGTCTAAGTAAAATATTTTCAACATCTTCACCAACATATCCTGCTTCTGTAAGTGTTGTTGCGTCTGCTATAGCAAATGGAACATGTAGCATTTTAGCTAATGTTTGCGCTAAAAGTGTTTTACCACATCCAGTAGGTCCTAATAATAGGATATTACTTTTCTGTATTTCTACATCATCTGTCTTTTCTATATTGTTTATTCTTTTATAATGATTGTATACAGCAACAGATAATGTCTTTTTAGCTTCTTCTTGTCCAATTACATAATCATCCAAGAAAGCTTTTATTTCAGCTGGTGTAGGTATTTTTTCATCTTCAACTACTTCTATTTCTTCATCTGCCTCATAAAACTCATCTTGAATTATTTCTTGGCAAACATTTATACATTCATCGCAAATATAAACTCCTGGACCAGCAATAATCTTCTTTACATTTTCTTGTGATTTACCACAAAAAGAACATTTAACTCCTTTTGTGCTATTATTTGTAGGCATAAAATATCTATTCCTTTCTTTTATGAATTATTTCTTCTTATGTATTATGATCTTTTATCTAGTATTCCATCAATTAGACCATATTTTAAAGCTTCTTCAGCTGTCATATAGTTATCTCTTTCAGTATCTTTTTCAATTGTTTCTAAACTTTGGCCTGTTCTTTCGCTTAAAAGTTTATTTAATTTTTCTCTTGTTCTAACCATATGATCTGCATGAATCTTAATTTCTGTTGTTTGTCCAGAAAGCCCTCCACCAGCTATTAATGGTTGGTGAATTAGTATTTCTGAATTAGGTGTAGCAAATCTTTTCCCTTTTGCTCCAGATGCTAATAATACAGCACCCATACTTGCTGCCATACCAACACAAATTGTTGATACAGGTGATTTAATATAATTAATTGTATCAACTATAGCCATACCATCTGAAATTGATCCACCAGGACTATTAATATAGAAAGATATTTCCTTATCAGGATCTTCTGACTCTAAGAACAATAACTGTGCAATAACAAGGCTTGCTGTTGCACTATTAACTTCTTCTGATAAAAATATAATTCTATCTTTTAATAATCTTGAGAAAATATCATATGATCTTTCTCCTCTGTTTGTTTGTTCAATAACATATGGAACTAAACTATCATCTATTTTCATTTTCTTAAAACTCCTCCTTAACTTCAATGCTTTTTGTACCAAAGCTCTTTGGTACGTTTATTAACTTATCATATTTAATTATCTAAGTCAATTACAATACCATGTATTTTCGATAATTATAAACTAAAAGAAGGTTTAGAATCTAAACCTTCTTTTAAATGCATTAATTATTTTATAACAGCATTATCAACTAAGAATTTAACTGTATTTTCTGAAACTATACTATCAGCAACATATTTCTTAAATTCTTCATTTTTCATTAACTCATCTTCTGGTCTTCCATAAGATTTTGCCATTTCTGATACTCTGTCTTTAATTTCTTCATCTAGAGCTTCGATTTTAGCATCTTTAGCTACAGCTTCAAGAACTAATCTTGTTTTTACTGTTGTTTCAGCTTGTTCTTTCATTTCTCCTCTAAAATCGTCTCTTGATTTATTTAAGAATTTTAAATATTGTTCTAAATTCAATCCTTGATATTGAAGTCTTTGATTCATATCGTTTTCCATGTTGTCAATTTCCATTTCAATCATTCCTGAAGGAATATCAACTTTAGCATCTTTAACAACTGCTTCTACAGCTGCATTTTCTGTTTCATGTTTTGCTCTATGATCATTTTCTTCTTTTAATTTCTTTTTAATGTCTTTCTTTAATTCGTCCATTGTATCAAATTCAGAAACATCTTTTGCAAATTCATCATCCATTTCTGGATATTGTTTTTCTTTAATCTCATGAAGTGTTACTTTAAATACTGCTGGTTTTCCAGCTAAGTCTTTTGTAAAGTAATCTTCTGGAAATGTTACATTAATATCTTTAACATCATCTTTCTTCATACCAATGATTTGATCTTCAAATCCAGCTATGAATGAATGGCTACCTATTTCTAATTCATAGTTTTCAGCTTTACCACCATCAAATTCAACTCCATCAACTGTACCAACAAAATCAATTGTTGTTAAGTCTCCATCTTTAACAGCTCTATCTTCAACTGTAACTACTCTAACATTCTTTTCAGCCATATGTTTTAATTCATGGTTAACATCTTCAGCTGTTACTTTATGTTCTATTTTCTTGATTTCTACACCTTTATATTTTCCAAGTTTAACATCTGGTTTAGTTTGAACTATTGCTGTAAATATTAAGTCTTTACCTTTTTCCATTTGAACTATAGAAATTTCTGGTCTGCTAACAACTTCTAAATTGTTTTCTTTTACTTCTTTATCAAATATTTCTGGAACTACTTCATTAAAAGCATCTTCATAGAATATTTGTGAACCATATACTTTTTCAACTCTTGCTAGAGGTGCTTTACCTTTTCTAAATCCTGGGATATTAAAATATCTAGCACTCTTTTGGTATACTTTTTTGATTCCTTCTTCAAAGATTGAACTTTCAATAGTAAATTCTAGTTTTAATTCGTTTTTGTTATCTGTTTTTTCAACTTTAACGCTCATTTTACTCTCCTTTTATATTTAAAGAAAAAAGATAGTACTCTTTTAAATTGTGACTATCTTCTTTCGTTTAATCTCAAATAAATTTTGATTATTTTAATTGTTTCATAACTTCTTCAGCAAAGTTTTCTTCTCTTTTTTCTAATCCTTCGCCTTTTTCCATTCTAACATAATCAACAATTTCAGCACCTTTAGAACTAATTAAATCTCCAACTTTAACATTTGGATCTTTAACGAATTCTTGATCTAATAAGCATATTTCACCATAGAATTTACCAATTCTACCTTGAACCATTTTTTCAGCTATTTCAGCAGGTTTTCCTTCATTCATAGCTTGTGCTTTTAAGATTTCCATTTCTTTCTTAACTCTATCTTCTGGAACAGCTTCTCTGTTTAAATATTCAGGTCTAGCTGCTGCAATTTGCATACATACGTCTTTAGCTAGAGTTTCATCACCTGATTTGAAGTTTACTAAAACACCAATTTTTCCATCTCCATGGATATAGCTTTCTACTAAGCCTTCTGATTCAAATCTAGTGAATCTTCTTATTGACATATTCTCACCGATTGTAGCAATTTTATTTGTTAATACTTCTTGTACAGTGCTATCTGTATCTAAGTATTTTTGTGCTAATAATTCTTCAACATTAGCAGGATTCTTTTCAGCTACTTGTCTTGCAACATCAGCAACAAATCCTCTAAATTCTTCATTCTTAGCAACGAAGTCTGTTTCAGCATTAACTTCAACAACACTTCCTACTTTTTTATCATCTGATACATAAGCTGCTACTAAACCTTCAGCTGCAATTCTATCAGATTTCTTAGCTGCTTTAGCTATTCCTCTTTCTCTTAATAGCTCAGCTGCTTTTTCCATATCTCCATCAGTTTCTGTTAGAACTTTTTTACAGTCCATCATTCCAGCACCTGTTTTTTCTCTTAATTGTTTAACTAAATCTGCAGTAATCATATTTAAAAAACCTCCCTTAAATATTAATTATTCTTCAACTTCCTCTTCAGCAGCTTCTACAACTTCTTCCATATCTGTAGGCTCTTCTGATTCTTGTTCTGCTGCCATTTCTTCTTCAACATCTGCAGCTTCACCTTGTCTTCCTTCGATAACAGCATTAGCCATAACGTCTGTAATTAATTTAACAGCTCTTATAGCATCGTCGTTTCCAGGAATTGGATAATCAACATCTCCAGGGTTGCAGTTAGTATCTACTAAACCAACAACTGGTATATTTAATTTTCTAGCTTCTAATATAGCTATTCTTTCTTTCTTTGGATCAACTACGAACATAACTCCAGGTAATTCTTTCATTTCTTTGATTCCACCTAAGTTTTTCTCAAGTTTTTCCATTTCTTTCTTAAGTAGCATTACTTCTTTTTTAGGTAATACTTCGAAAGTTCCGTTTTCTTGCATTTCTTCTAATTCATTAAGTCTTGCAATTCTCTTTTGAATTGTATCAAAGTTTGTAAGCATACCACCTAACCATCTTTGGTCAACATAGTACATATTGCATTTGATTGCAGCTTCCTTAATACATTCTTGAGCTTGTTTTTTAGTTCCAACAAATAGAACTGTTTTTCCTTCTTCAGCTTGTTCTTTTAAGAACTTGTAAGCTTCATCTAATTTCTTAGATGTGTTTTGTAAATCGATGATGTGGATACCATTTCTAGCTTGGAAAATGAATTCAGCCATTTTAGGATCCCATCTTCTTGTTTGATGTCCAAAATGAACACCAGCTTCTAGTAATTGTTTCATTGCAACTACTGCCATTTTAAATTCCTCCTTGTTTTACATCCGCACATCTTCGTTAGAGCCACAATTTAACAAATTAAATTGCACAATTCTAATACTTATAATGTACGTGTTTATTTTTATTTGCTATGCGTGTTACGCAAGCTTTGTTATTATAACAAACTTTTTCAGTTTTTGCAATACTTTTATTAGTTTTTATTATATAAAAAGACTAAGCCAAGACTTGCAATGCATAGTCTTGGCTCAGGGCGCTATTCAGTTGTCGTTTAGGTTATATCGTTTTTACTCTTCCAGTTCTTTAACGGGGATCAGAAATTCATCTACAATTGATACTTTATGAAAAAGTTCTTCCCCCTCGTTTTTTACGAGCAAATCATATACGACCTGCATTTTGTTGGCATAAACGTTACCATATTGGACAAGATTTCGCTCTGTAAGTCTCTTTTGGTTTATTGTCCCACCTCCATATTCTCCACAGACGAAAATCCAGCCATCGATTAGATCTTTGCTAAACCCTACAATAACGAAATTATTCTCGTAAGGATATTTGCAAATCCAGAAACCATCTTGACTGCTGCCATGGTAAGTATTATCCATACTGTCTTGTAATAGCCCATCGAGTTGTGGGTCCGTAGATTTTAAACCCATATCAATATGGACATGTTCTACTAAGACCACAGTACCTTCAGGCACATCTTCAGCCTTTGCTTTCATGTTTACAACTTTGGAATCAGTAATTCTCCATCTGCTCAGGTTGTAACTTCCGGTATTGTACGTAGTTGTGAAATTAAAGTCTTCAACCTGGTGTTCTTTAGTCAGAACATTTCCAGACAGAGGGTTAAGCCTGTCGAGATTTCTTTCTACAGGAACAGTCTCAACCTCTCCACAGCCCACAAGCAGTAATGCAGTAAAGATGGTGGTAAGAATCAGTAACGCAATCCGCTTCATAATAGCTCCTTTCGTTCTTGTCGCGCCAAATGATTGGCTTGGTTAATGCTACAGTACTCTTTTACAAGTACTTTTTTTGATTGCACTAATAATTATACCACTTTTAGCATAATAAAGCAAAAAAAGCCCTCCGAGATGTGCACGCGCACAAACGGAGGGGGATTGTTGGTCAGCTATACTTAGTGATTCTATCAGGATCAATGGGACCTTTTATTGTTCTTAAAACATGATCCATCCCTAATGATCCATAAGCCGGAATCGAAGCTAAGCTAACCAGTGTCTCAATACGGTCTTGGTCGGTTGGCTTGTGCTCTGTGAAAAGCACCTCGTGTCGCTTGGCCTCCTTTAACCGCTTGATTTCTGCCTCAACTTGTTCCTCTGTCATAGCATAGTATGCCATGAGATGTTCTTTAGTCAGTACCATAGTACTACCTCCTTCTAATTGTTCATTTGAGACATTTATATTTTACCATATTTTCGCTATTTTTTCAATTTTAATAGTTACTAGGAAAATAAAAAAAGATAAAATTCTCATTTTATCTTTTATACTAATTTACTTATTTCACTTAAATATTTAGATAATGAAAAATCATCTATTCTTCCATGATCTTTGTGGACAAATTGATTCTTTTTTTCGTTATAAAGCCACTGGCCTAATGCATAATAATCTCCCGGTTTTGATTCATTAAAACTCTTTGACAATTCACATGTATAATACATAGGATTTTTGGCAATTAATAAGCTTATAAATTTGCATTCCCCATATTGTGATATAGTAGGCATAACAATATTTAAAATTTGTTTATTTTTACCAATATTGATCATCATAGTTTGAAAGTTATAACTGTCTACCCTTAAATCTTTGTCAATTAGTTTCAGCTTAGTTTGCTCAAGGATATCTTTTTTAACTTTTTCCCAAACCTCATAAAAAAATGAAGATAATGCTGCATCTCCTTTTGTAGCAACTTTTAAAAATTCCTTATAATCTTTAAATATTATCTCCGGAAACTTGCTATGAGAAAAAACATAATTTATTGATATTTCATCTTCATTATAAAATTTAACATCATCTTTATCTATTTTCTTCATATTCTTTCCTTAAAATATTTTTTTCAATTGAAAATTTAGATAGTCTGCACTTATTAGTTTATATGTTGTTCCATTTACTTCAAAGTCTTCTATATCTCCATAAGCTTGACTACCATGTAAATGTCCATAATATACTTCTTTAATTTTAAAATCTTCTAAAAGTTCTGCAAATGGATTTATGAAGCTTCCATTTTCTTTTACATATGGTGGATAATGCATAAATACAATTATCTCTTTTTTATCTCCATATTCTTCTTTTATAGCTTCTAATTCTAACTTTAATCTAACTTGTTCTCTTTTTATCAATCTTTTATTGTCTTCATCATCATCTATAACCCATCCATGTGTACCTGTTATAATATGGTCTTCGAATTCATAAAAGTTATTTTGAATAAAATCTATATCTTTAAAATTATGTTCTTCTAAAAATCTTCTCATTTTACTTAAAGTAGTCCACCAATAATCATGGTTTCCTTTTAAGATTAGTTTTTTTCCAGGAAGTTTTGACAAATATTCAAAATCTAAGATAGTGTCTTTTAAATCCATTGCCCATGAAAAGTCCCCTGGTATTACTACCAAGTCATCATCTTTTACTTTATTTTTCCAATCATTTGCAATTTTCTCATCATGATTTAACCAATTATCTCCAAAAATATCCATTGGTTTATTAGTTCCAAGTGATAAATGTAAATCGGCAATTACATATAAAGACATCTTTTCTCCTTTCTATTCACCAAGTTTTAGATTAGGCACAGCATTTAGTGATAAATCTGATTGTTCGCCTTTTATAAAATGATAATATCCGCTAGATGCAATCATAGCTGCATTGTCAGTGCAAAGCTTTAATTCTGGATAATACATCTTTAAGTTTTCTTTCTCAGCTAATTTATCTAATCTTTCTCTTATATAAGAGTTTGCTGAAACTCCACCTGCTAAGACTATTTTCTTTACTTTAGTCTCGTTTATTGCTTTTAAAATATTATTTTCTAGCATATCAGTAGCAGCTTTTTCGAAACTTAATGCTAAATCTGCTTTATTAATATTAGGATCTTTATGATTTAAATTAATTACAGCAGTTTTTATACCACTAAAAGAAAAGTCCATATTATCCATGTGTGTAATTGGTAAATCTATTGAAGGCGTTCCTTCTTTAGCTAGTTTATCAATTTTAGGTCCACCTGGATAGCCAAGTCCTATAACTCTAGCTACTTTATCGAAAGCTTCTCCAATCGCATCATCTCTTGTCTTACCAAGCACTTCAAATTCTGTATAATCTTTTACTAATACAAGTTGTGTGTTTCCACCAGACATTAGCATGCATAAAAATGGTGGTTCCAAATCCAAATGATTAATGTAATTTGCTGCAATATGGCCTTCTATATGATTTACACCAAGTAGTGGTTTTCCAGTAGCCATGCTTAATCCTTTAGCATAAGACACACCAACTAAAAGTGCACCAACCAAACCAGGTCCATATGTTGTTGCAATACAATCAATATCATCTAATGTAACATTAGCTTCTTTTAATGCTTGTTTAACTACTTGATTAATAACTTCTGTATGGCATCTTGAAGCTATTTCTGGTACAACACCACCATATTCTTCATGTATTTTTATTTGAGAGTTTATAACATTAGATAAAATTATTCTGCCGTTTTTTACAACGCTTGCAGCTGTTTCATCACAACTTGATTCAATTCCTAGTATTAATGTATCTTTACTCACTAGTAAAAAGCTTCCTTTCTTCGATTTAAATAAATGGCAAGAATATCTTGCTTACTATAAATTCTATTCCAGTTAATACTATTTCAATAACTGGTGCTGTTATATATGTAAATATATTAAAAACAAATAAAAACATAAATATTAATTGAATATACAATATGTTTTCATTAATCCATCTTTGCGCTTTCCAAGGCAATAATCTTAAGAAAATCTTAGATCCGTCTAATGGTGGTATTGGAATTAAATTAAAAACTCCAAGACCAATGTTTACAACAATTGCATAGTAAATCATTGTTAGAACGATACTTGCAACATTTATTCCTGCCATGCTTGTTAAAACTTCTACTCCACCAAATACAATAATTGCATAAAATATAATAGTAAGAATAAAAGCTAATATAAAGTTCATAACAGGTCCTGCTAAAGCAACTAATACTTCACCTTTACCTTTTGATATTTTACTAAAATTGTTTGGATTTATCTCTACTGGCTTTCCCCAACCAAGATGAGCAAAAATTAATAGAAATGTTCCAATTGGATCTAAATGTTTTATTGGATCTAATGTTACTCTTCCTTGTTCTTTAGGAGTAGTGTCTCCTAATTTGTAAGCCACAAATGCGTGTGCGAACTCATGAAAAGACATTGCCAGTATAACACCTGGCAATGTTAATAATGTAATCATAATATCAAAAGTTCCTGCATTTAATAATGTTATTAGTAAGATAATTCCAATAAATATATATATTGTTTTTCTATCTAAATTGAATCCATACATTATTTTTTCTTTTCTCCTTAGTTTATTCTTTTGCTCTTTGCTCTTTATTGTCTCTTTCTTCTATTTGTTTTAAAATCCCTTCAGCAACTTCTCTTGGAGTCCTTCCATTTTCATAAACTACCATAGTTGCCAAATCTCTATTACAATGGCTTCTTAAGAAATGTTCATTAGTAGAATATACTCCTGTTGATCTTTTTGCCATTATTTCTAATGAAGTTTCTATATCTGGTGTTGGTAATAATAGTACTATATTTTTAAATTTAGAAAGAATCTCTTTAATCCCTCCAAATGTTTCTTCGTTCTCAAATACAGAATGTCCTGCACCAAAATCTGCAACCCCAGGTATACCTGAAATCAAGGTTTTTTCTACGCAAGTTCTAATTAGATAGTTGTTAAAACTATCTTCACTTTCAAATTGATCACGAAGACCGCTTCTTCTAGCATCTTGTGTAATTTTGTCTAAACATAGCCTTGGCATTTGGGTTATTTGAGATATTTCTTCTGCAACTGATGATTTTCCAGCACCAGAAGGCCCTATTAATATAATACTTTTATCATAGACTTCATTATTATCCATTTTTTCTCCTTAGTTTAATGGTTTCATTGTTGGGAATAATATTACATCTCTTATTGATGCACTATCAGTTAATAACATAACTAATCTATCAATACCTATTCCCATACCACCTGTTGGAGGCATACCATATTCTAATGCACAGATGAAATCATCATCCATATCATTAGCTTCTTCATCTCCAGCTTCTTTTTGTCTTAATTCTTCTAAAAATCTTTCCTTTTGATCTATTGGGTCATTTAATTCTGAATATGCATTTCCATATTCACGTCCACCAATAAATAATTCAAATCTCTCAACAAGTCTTGAATCATCTGGTTTTCTCTTTGTAAGTGGTGATACTTCAACTGGATAATCACAAATAAATGTTGGTTGAATTAATGTTTCTTCTACGAATTCTTCAAAGAATGCATTTATAATATATCCTCTTGTCTTCTTTGATTCTTCAACTTCCACATTCTTTTCTTCAGCTATTTTAATAGCTTCCTCATCTGTATTTATTGTATTGAAATCAACTCCAGTTTGTTCTTTAATAGCATCTATCATAGTTTTTCTAGCCCATTTTCCACCCAAGTCAATATCTGTTCCTTGATATGTAATTTTAGATGTTCCTAATGTCTTTTCAGCAACAGTTCTAATTAAGTTTTCTGACAAATCCATCATATCATTATAATCTTGATATGCTGCATAGAATTCTATATTTGTAAATTCAGGGTTATGTTTAATGTCCATTCCTTCATTTCTAAACATTCTTCCCATTTCATATACTCTGTCAAATCCACCAACTATTAATCTTTTTAAATATAATTCGTTAGCAATTCTTAAGTACATATCAATGTTTAAAGTATTGTGGTGTGTTATAAATGGTCTTGCAGCAGCACCACCAGCAATAGTATTTAATATAGGAGTATCAACTTCTAAGTATCCTTCTCCATTTAAATAATTCTTTACTTCTTGTAAGATTTTGCTTCTAAGTAAGAATGTTTCTTTAACTTCTGGGTTTACTATTAAATCAACGTATCTTTGTCTATAACGAAGATCTGTATCTTTTAATCCATGGAATTTTTCTGGAAGTGGTCTTAGTGATTTTGAAAGAAGTATTACTTCTTTAGCATGTACAGATATTTCTTCTGTTCTTGTTTTAAATACGAAACCACTGATTCCAATTATATCTCCAATGTCCCATGTTTTAAACTCTTTATATGCTTCTTCTCCTAAGTCATTTATTGATACATAACTTTGTATTTTTTCATCACAGTCTTGTATTGTACAGAATGATGCTTTTCCCATGATTCTTTTTGCTATAATTCTTCCTGCAACTTTAACATCTTTTTGTTCAAAAGCTTCATAATTATTCTTTATTTCACCTGCAGTATTTGTTCTATCATATTTTGTAATATGAAAAGGATCTTTTCCTGCATCTTGTAATTCCTTTAACTTATCCATTCTAATTTGCATTAAATGGTTTAAATCTAATTCTTCATTTTCAACATTTTGGTTATTATTCTCTTCGCTCATTTTATCTTTTCCCTTCTTATTTTTATTCTAATTATTATATCTTAAATAGTTAATAAAGTCACTTTTACAACATTATTTTTTTCTTCTTAAAATCCAGTTCTCTTTTACTTCAATTGGGAGTTTCATTAATACTTTTTGCTCTGCTCTACCAGGATTAATTGTATCTATTTCTTCATAGGTTTCTATATCCCACAATTTTTCAATAGTAAATTTTACAGTTTCAATTTTTCCAGGAATGATTATTTCCATTTCATCTCCAACATTTAATTTGTTTTTGATTTCTATAACTGTTTTATCATCCTCGTTTGAAATTACTTTACCACCGAATTCATATTCTAGATTATATTGTTTTCCTTCATATTCTTGAATATCTTTATTTTCTCTAGAATTAAAATAGAATGTTGTTAATCCTCTAGTTTTTGTCTTTTCTAATTCTTTTAAGTATTTTGTATAATCATAATTATCAGGATCTTTCATATAGTCGTCAATTGCATTTCTATATGCATTTACAACTGAAGCTAAATAGTATTCAGTTTTAAGTCTTCCTTCAATTTTGATGCTATCTAATCCCATTTCAATTATTTCAGGAATCTCTTTTATTAAGCACATATCTTTTGATGAAAAGATATATGTTCCATTTTCATCGGTTTCAACTGGCATCAAGTTTCCAGGATTATTTTTTTCTTCTACATATACATTGTAAGCCCATCTGCAACTTTGAGCACAATCACCTAAGTTTGCACTTCTGTTTGCTAGGAAATCACTTAAGAAACATCTTCCAGAATAAGCAAAACAAATTGCACCATGGCAGAACATTTCGACTTCTAAGTCTTTAGGTTTATTTGCTATAAGTTCTTTAATTTGTTTCTTATTCATTTCTCTACCAAGAATAACTCTTTTGGCACCATTGTTATACCAGAATTTTGCGTTATGATATGAAACAACGTTTGCTTGTGTACTGATGTGAATATCACAGCTTGGAGCATATTGCTTTAATATCTCTATTACGCCTCCATCTGATGCAATGATACCGTCGGGTTTGAGTTTTTCTAATTCTTTAGCAGCTTCAATTATTTCATCATATCTCTCATCCCAAGCATATATATTTAAAGCAACATGTACTCTTTTACCTATTGAATGTGCATATTCTATTGTTTTAGCAAGTTCATCATCATCAACATTAACTCTTGTTCTTAATGATAAACTTTTAGTTCCCATATAAACAGCATCAGCTCCGTATAAGAAAGCTATTTTAGCTTTTTCAAATGATCCAGCTGGTGCTAATAACTCTATTTTTTTCATAATTATTTAAATACCTTTACAATATAGTTAAATGTATTTCCTTTCTTCACTTTATTTAATATAATTTAACATAGAATACTATATCATACTTAATGCTTAAAATCTAGACTTTTTGGCATTTTTATGCTATAATATTTTCTGTTTGGAAAAAAATAAAACCATATTAGAAAGTGAGGTGAGCAAAAAAAGTGTCAGATAATCCTTTTCAAATTATTGATGAAAGGACTGCTAAAAGACTCGAGTTAATTCCAAGACTTTTAGCTAAAAGAACTCAGTATATTAAAGAATACAAAACGGCCTATATGGATCATTTAAAATACGAATATAATATGTTACACAGAATGTTTCCTAACACTGTTATCATTCCTGAAGCTAGAATAAAAAGCTGGGAAAGTTATTATAAAAAAATCAATAAGACATTAAATTCGGATTCTAATGACATTTACGATATTTTTGCTTGCCGTTATATTATAGATTCTGTTGGTGGTTCAAAAGAAGACAAAAGAATTATTCCTGTACTTTATGCAATTAGGAACACTATTGCATATGGTAATCCTGACTTACAAGTTATGCCAGAAAGATTAAAAGATTTTGTAGTTCACCCAAAGCATAATAATTATCAATCACTACATGTAACAAGTATTCATAAAAATCATGGCGGGTTTGTTTCAGAAACTCAGCTGAGAAGTTATTTTATGCATGAAGTTGCTATAAACGGTGATGCTGCACATGCAAATCTTTATAAAGATAGAATACCTGGTCAAACTGAAGTACCTATTATGTTTGAATATGTTTTTGATGAAAATGGTTTCTGTACAGAAGTTAAAGAAATGTCTAGAGAAAAAGCTTATGAAAAATTCTTTGGTGAACCATATGATGCTGAAAAAGATAACATGGCCAGACATGACATTTAATTTAATATTGATTTTAATCAATTTTTGTTATAAGATAGCTTTAACGTAAAAAAAGCTATCTTTTTTTACGGCTTACTAAAGGTTATAGGTATTTTCCTTTTAAAACCTAAATATACTAAAAAAGGATTATAGATATGGAAAAATTATTAGTATTCGGACATAAAAGTCCTGACACAGATACTATAGCATCTAGTATAGCTATGGCATTTTTACAAACAAAACTTGGAAAGCAAGCTGTTCCTTGCAGACTTGGAAATGTAAATAAAGAAACTGAATATGCATTAAATCATTTTAATATCGGCGCTCCAGAACTTATTTCTGAAGTTACAGAAAATGATAGTGTTATTTTAGTAGATCACAATGAACCAGAACAATCTGCAGATGGAATTGCTGATGCTAAAATATATATGGTTGTTGACCATCATAGAATTAAAGGCTTTGAAACAGCAGATCCATTATTTTATTATGCAGAACCAGTTGGATGTACTTGTACAATTCTTTATAAGCTATTCAAACAAAATAGCATCTCTATTCCAGCTGATGTTGCAGGAATTATGCTTAGTGCTATCATTTCTGATACATTACTTTTTAAATCACCAACTTGTACTAAATTAGATAAAGTTACAGCTGAAGAATTAGCTAAAATATCAAATACAGATATTGAAACATATGGATTAGCAATGCTTAAAGCTGGTACTGATTTAACAGATTTTAATGATGAGGAATTAGTAAATATTGATGCAAAGAAAGTAACTATTGGTGAAAATGTTTCTGCTAAAATAGGTCAAGTTAATACAGCCGATATTGCTGATGTAATGACAAGAAAAGAAGGAATCGAAAAAGTAATGCAAGCAGAAATTGATTCTTTAGGATTAGATTTAAATCTTCTTTTAATTACAGATATTGTAAATAGTAACTCACAAGTTATAGTTCTTGGAAAAAGAGCTGATTTAGTTGAAAAATCATATTCTGTTAAACTAGAAGATAACACAGCTTTATTAAAAGGAATTGTTTCAAGAAAGAAACAAGTTATTCCTGTATTAACAGCTAATGTATAAAATATAAAAAAAAACACTAGATTTTATCTAGTGTTTTTTTATTTATTTACTCTTGTTATTGCTAATCCATCACCTATTTCTAGAATTTCGGATTCTAAATTCTTATTATTCTTTATTAAATCTATATATTCTCTTAAGTGTCTAACTGCAGTCCTTTGCTTATGTTTATTATAATCACTCATAACATATCCTTTGTAAAGAATGTTATCTGCTAGTATTAAACCTTTATCTTTACAAAGTCTTATTCCCTCTTGCAAAAAGAATGGATATTTTCCTTTATTTGCATCTATAAAAATAATATCATAACTATTATTAATTGTTGGTAAAATATCTACCGCATTACCAACAATAACATTTATTCTTGAACCAAATCCAATGTTATTAATATTTTCAATAGCTTGTTTTGCTCTTTCTTCATCTAATTCTATAGTATCTATTATACACTCTTCATTAGATGCTTTAGCAAAGCAAGATGCAGAATACCCCACAGCAGTTCCAATCTCTAGAATCCTTTTAGGTTTTTCTTTTTTTATTATTTCTTCTATTTTTTCTAAAGTGTCATCCATAATAATTGGAATATGATTTTCTAAAGCTTCTTTTTTCAATTTATCTAATGCTTCTTGATTCATTTATTTTCTCCTAATATATATAAAGCATAATTTATTCTTAATAAATTATGCTCTACATTTTTTATTACATTTTCATCGCTGCTCTTGCTGCTCTTTCTCTTTCTTTAGAATCTAATATTTTCTTTCTTAATCTAATAGATTTTGGTGTAACTTCAACTAATTCATCATCTTGGATAAATTCTATTGATTTTTCCAAGCTCATTTGAATTGGTGGAACTAATCTTAATGCTTCATCAGATCCTGATGCTCTAGTATTTGTTAAATGTTTTTCTTTACATACATTTATAGCTAAATCTTCATTTCTAGAGTTAATACCAACTATCATACCTTCATATACTTCTACTCCAGGTCCTATAAATAATTCACCTTTATCTTGAGCATTATATAATCCATAAGTAATTGATTTACCAGCTTCAAATGCTACGATAGTTCCTCTAGTTCTTGATAAAACTTCACCTTTATATGGTTCATATGAATCAAATATTGAGTTCATGATACCATTTCCTTTAGTGTCTGTTAAGAATTCTGAACGATAACCAATCAAACCTCTTGCAGGAATTTTAAATTCGACTTTTGTATGTCCTGCTTCAGCTGGTTCCATATTTACCATTTCAGCTTTTCTTTTTCCAAGTTTTTCAATAACTGTTCCTACAAATTCATCAGGAACATTTACTACTAATTTTTCAATTGGTTCACATTTAACGCCATCTATTTCTTTTATAATAACTTTTGGTCTAGAAACTAATAGTTCAAATCCTTCTCTTCTCATTGTTTCAATAAGAACTGTTAAGTGTAGTTCTCCTCTTCCTGATACTTCAAATGAATCTGGAGAATCTGTTTCCTTAACTCTTAAAGAAACGTTTCTATCTAATTCTTTAAATAATCTGTCTCTTATATGACGAGATGTAATATACTCACCTTCACGTCCAGCTAAAGGTCCATTATTTACTGAGAATGTCATAGATACTGTAGGTTCATCAATATCAACAAATGGTATTTTTTCTGGATGATCATAATCACAAATAGTCTCACCTATATTAATGTCAGCTATACCAGATAAGCAACATATATCTCCTGCTTTAACTTCTTCAGTCTCAATCCTTTTTAATCCTTCAAAAGTATATAATTTAGTAATTCTAGCATTTTCTGTTTTACCATCTTCTTTTTTACAGATAGTAATAGGCATATTTAATTTAGCTACGCCTCTTTCTACTCTACCAACAGCAATTCTTCCAATATAATCATCATAATCAATGTTAGAAACTAGCATTTGAAGTGGACCTTCTTGATCGCATTTTGGTGGATTAATAGTATTTATTATTGTTTCAAATAAGCATTCTAGGTTTTCACCTGGTGTATTTAAATCCATAGATGCAGTACCTTGTTTTCCAGAAGCATATACAACAGGAAAGTCTAATTGATCATCATTTGCATCTAATTCTATGAATAAATCTAATACTTCATCCACAACTTTTTCTGGTCTTGCTCCAGGTCTATCTATTTTATTAATTACAACAATTGGTTTTAAATTTAATGCTAATGATTTCTTTAAAACTTCTCTTGTTTGTGGCATAGCACCTTCAAAAGCATCAACTAGCAATACAACACCATCAACCATTTTTAAAACACGTTCAACTTCTCCTCCGAAATCAGCATGTCCAGGTGTATCTACTATATTAATTTTAATATCTTTATAGTAAACGGCTGTATTCTTAGAAAGAATTGTAATTCCTCTTTCTTTTTCAAGGTCATTAGAATCCATAACTCTTTCTGCAACTTGTTCATTTTCTCTAAAGATACCGCTTTGTCTAAGCATAGCATCAACTAATGTTGTTTTACCATGATCAACGTGTGCTATTATTGCAATATTTCTTATTTTCTCATTTATCATTTTTCTCACCTTTTAATAATATTAAGATTACTTTATAATACAAAATTATAGGGCGCTCTTGAAACGCCCTATTTTTAAATAAAAAGCTATTTAATTATATTACTTTTATTAATTATTGTCAACTTATCTATAAAGGATATTAACTTCTATCATATCGTAATCATCACCAATAGCAGGGTTAGTATCTATCCATTGGAAAGCATAACCTAAATCTATCTTGTTATCATCATATATTAAATCTAGATTATATACACTAGAATCTTTTGTAAATGTTAATTTTTGATGTTGTGCATTAGGATCTGAGCTTGGATATACATCAACTACAACTTGTTCAACATTTTCATATTCATCTAGTAATTTACCTGTAGTAATAATTGTCATTTCTTCTTTATTATTAACTTCGTTAATAATCGCTTTAAAAGCTTCTGCTAATGCACCTGCTTCTGTAGCGGTATAATAATTACTATCAAGTATTTGCTTATCATCATGATATTCAAATAAATCTTTTAACCCAGATGCATCATTTGAAAGACCTACCGCATATAGTCCTACATTTCTTGAATTTCCAGTTGGACTTGTAATTACAGTTTCATTTATTTGTTTAGCATAGTCATGAACTAATCTATTATCATTTCCTTGATTTGACTCACCATCAGACATAATTATAACATCCATTGGGATTCCATCATCTTTATGTGAATTAATATAATTTACAACATTTCTTAAAGCTTCTGGTGTACAAGTACCTTGGCCTAGTCCTACGGCAGGTAAGCCCGAGTTTCTATAGTTACTTTGTTTTACTCCTTCACTTATTCGTGTAGTATTACCACTAAACTTTCCTAATAGCCATATATAATGTTGCAGTGAGTATAAACCATGATAATAGTTCTTAGCTGCACTGTTGTCCATTATTCGATCTTCGTGTTTTATTACCATACCTGTATAAGAATAACCATAATATGTAAATATAGTTAATTTTTTGATATTGTTTCCTTCAGTTAAATATGCATCAACTAAAGCATCCATAGCTTTTATTGCTTCGCCCCATCTAAGAGAATAATATCCGGCTTCAGGATCACTATGATTCAATCCCATTGTACCAGTACTGCTGTCAGCCATTCTTGACAACATACTTGATGTACAGTCAAGAACAACAATTACTTCTTGTGAACTATCAACCAATTGCTGTGGCTTTATAACTAAAGCTTTACCATTATACATACCTTCTCCACCAATGTTTCGATCAATTCCATAATCGAATAAGTTTCCATATACTTGGTTATTAGCTAGATATGCTGCATTTAAACTATTATCGACAACATATATTCCCATTGTCATTAGTTCTTCATCTGTATATTCTTTGGTTTGGTCTACATTAAAATCATTGCCTCTAAATTTTAATCCTAGTACTTGAAGTCCATTATTAGTAACATAATTTAATGTTCTTCCATCTGTCATAGGTATTTTTATTAACATACCTTCATTTATTAAATCAGATACGCTTTTCTTTTTTGCACTATAGTCATTTCTGTTTTTGATAGAATATGCTTTGATAGTATCGTCTAAGCTTTGAACTTTATTCATTATCCTACCTTTTACAGCACCATTTATAATGCCATTTTCTCCCATGGTAAAAGTCAGAACAACCCCAGTAAGAATAATAAGAATTACTACTGTAATTACTAGAGTTATCATGGAAATACCTTTAGCACCCTTTAAAAATCTTATCATATGTTTTCTCCTTATTATACTATTTTAACAAATAATATTTCTTTTAAATTATATAAATAATAATAATTATCTTCAATAATTTTTAAAATTTGTAATAAAAAAATAACATAACCATTTGAGGTTATGTTATTTAATCTTTATTTTAGAATAATGCAATTATATCTTTTACAGCTTGCAATATTTCAGGCGAGAATATTATAACTAGTGATAAAAACTCTAATATTACAGCAATTAAAATTGGTATCACGCCTAAATCATCCTTCCTACTAATTATTATTGTAAGATTAACAACTGACACACATATTAATGCCACTATTCTTAAAATAAAGTATTCCATTTATTACACATCCTTTTAAAATTATTTAACTTTAACAATTCCCCATTTTCCATTTTCTTTTGCAAATGCAGTTTTATCATGAACACTTCTTGTTGCTTCAAACGAAAAGTCTTTTACTTTTTCTCCTTTTTCATCAATGAAGCCTGCTTTACCATCTCTTACAACAGCAGCATATCCTTCTGAGAAAGGCAATGCTTCTTGATAATTACAATCTATTATTAATTCTCCTTTTTCTGGATTACAATATCCTTTTGTACCTAAAGTAGATTTTTCAAAGTCTATAGAAAATGTTTCTGGTAATAAGGCAGAACTTGCATCTATTCCGGTAGTAGTTACAATTGAAATATCTGTACATACTTCTATTCTATTATCTGTAGCAGTATTAGATTTACTACAAATTCCTTCTGCATTATTTACAAATACACTTGATACATGGTGTTCATAGAAGAAATGTTTTTCAGTGTTTTCTGCTCTTGTAACTTCTCCTACAGATTCGAACTTTTCATTTAATTTATAAAATTTTTCTCCCTCTTTAGCAATAATTCCTTTTTCTGCAACACCTGCAATAGTATAATTACCATATTCGATTAAGCTATATTTAGGTTCTACAACTATTTTTCCATCTTTATTACTAATTAATCCATATAGATTATTTTTAATAATAATTGAATAGTCTTCTGTTAAATCTTTTATATCGTCAGCCTCTATAGTAGCTTCAACTTCCCATTCGAATTCACTACTTTCTTTATTAGAAACTTTTCCTTCATCAATTTCTTTAATATCTTTGTTTAATTGAATTACATTTTGAACAGTTTGATCTATCTCTCTTGCCTTATCCATAGCAAATCCTGGAAGATATTCATTTCTGTAGCAGAAATAAAGTCCACCACAAATAATAGCTGCAACTATAATTACAAATAAGATTTTTCCTAGAATAACTTGGAAGATGTTTTTCTTAATAGTAACTTTCTTTTTCTTTGATTTTGATTGTGTAGTTGTATCTTCTCTTTTTAATTTAAATTCATCTGTCTTAGGTTCTTCTGGCTCTTCTTTTTCTTCAGGAACTTCGTCAATAATTTCTAGTTCTATTCCTTCTTCTTTAGCTTGTCTAATTGCTTCTGCCTTTTCAGCTTCTTTCATAAGTTGTTCTTGCTTTTCTTGTTCCTGTTTTCTTAGTTCTTCTAGCTTTTTCTTGTCTGCTTGTTCTTTTTTTCTGCGTTTTTCCTTGGCTTCTTGCTCTTTAGCCTCTTTTTCCTTTGTCTTTAATGCCTCTTCTATGTTTGCTCCACAAACAGTACAAAATTTTGCATCATCCTTTATTTCGTGATTACAGTTTGGACAATTCATTCTATTTCCTCCTATTAGTTTATTGTATTTTCTTCTGTTGTATTATTAGTCACATTATTTACAGTATTATTTGTAATAGTATTATCAATACTGTTTTCAATTTTATTATCTTTTAAGTCAGTATCATTTTCTTCTTTGTTACTTTCTATAATATCATATTTTTCTTCAAAAGTTTTAAAATATACTAATTTCCATTTTCCATCTTTCTTAATCCAGCTTCTGAATTCATGCATTCCGTTTGCATCTTCAAAAGATTCATCTTCTTTTCTAACATTATTCTCAGAAATATAATATGCTTTTCCATCTTTTTTTACAGCAGCAATACCATATTGGAATAAACTAGCTTTTTCATATTCTGGTTTAATTAAAATCTTTCCAGTCTTTATGTCGAAATATCCATATAACTTACTTTCAGAACTTTTGCCTTGGTTCTGTCCTATACAAAGTGCATATTTAGTACCAATTTTATTATATTTTTCTATTTCTTTTTCTTCTCCTGTATATGTTCCAGGAGTATCATATTCTTGAAACCAAATTATATCTTTATTCGAATCATAGAAATAATATGATCCACCACCATGTCCATTTATTTCCACATCATTTTTTACTTTAAATGTTTTAAGATTTATTAAATAATATTTATCACCTATTATACCATATATTGAATCTGTATCATTGTCTAAATCTTTGAAAAAGCTATCATACTTTGGCTCTAGTAAGACTTTTCCATCTTCATTACTTATCAAGCCATATTTTCCATCAGCTACAATTATTGACATTTTGTTTATTACTTTTTCTGAAAAAGTTCCAAAAATCATTGTATCAATATTATTTAAGTCCATAATATCTATATTTTTATATTCTGGGATATCTAATTCATAAATTGTCTCATATAAAGGCTTTTCTAATGCATCTATTTTTTGTTCTTTTCCTAAAGTACCATTTTTTACAGCATCGATATACTCTAAAAGTCCATTAGGTAGCAATCTATTAGTGTATAGAATAAAGCATAAACTTCCAATTATAATTGATATCATTAAAACAGTTACAACTATAGTTACAACTCTTTTAATTGTCTTAGAATTGTCTTTCATCTTTAGTTTTCCTCCGATGTTATTTTAATTTTTCTTTTATTTTTACAATAGTATTTAAAGCATCTATCGGTGTTAACTCATTTATATTAATTTTATCAAGTTCTTCAGCAACATCAGCTAACTTATAGTTATACATATCAAGCTGTCCAGATACTTGTTTTTTCATTTCTTTTTCTTCTTGTTTTTCTTTTATTCTAACTTTCTTTTCCAAAGTTTTCAAGATTTCATTAGCTCTAGAAATCATCTTTTTAGGAGAGCCGGCTAGTTTTGCAACGTGTATACCATAGCTTTCATCTGTACCTCCAGGAATAATCTTCCTTAAGAATATAACATCTTCACCTTTTTCTTTAACTGCTATCTGATAATTCTTAACACCTTCTAGCTTTTCTTCTAAAGTAGTTAATTCGTGATAGTGAGTTGCAAATAGTGTTTTACAGCCAAGAGTTTCTTTATCTGCTATATATTCTGCAACAGCCCAAGCAATTGCTAATCCATCATATGTAGATGTTCCTCTACCAATTTCATCTAAGATAACTAAACTTCTTGGAGTAGCATTTTTTAAAATTGTTGCCACTTCTGTCATTTCAACCATGAATGTACTTTGTCCCATACTTAAATCGTCAGAAGCTCCAACTCTAGTAAATATTTTATCTACTACGCCTATTTTGGCTTGTTGTGCTGGGACAAAGCTTCCTAGTTGTGCCATTAATGTAATTAATGCAACTTGTCTCATATATGTTGATTTACCTGCCATGTTAGGCCCAGTAATAATAGATAATCTATCTTCTCTTTGATTTAAATAAGTATCATTTTCAACAAATTCTCCGCTTCCAATCATTTTTTCAATAACAGGATGACGACCATTTTCTATTTGGATTTCATCTTCATCATCAACTATAGGTTTACAATATTCATTTTCTTCAGCTATATTAGCAAAGTTTGTAATTACATCTAAAATAGCTACAACATTTGAAGACTTTTGTATTCTTTCAATTTGTGAAGCTATTTGGTTTCTAATTTTAACAAACTCATCATATTCTAATGTAACAATTCTTTCTTCTGCGCCTAGAACTTTATCTTCAATTTCTTTAAGTTCTTCTGTAATAAATCTTTCAGCACCAGTTAGTGTTTGTTTTCTTATATATCTATCTGGAACTTGACTTAAGAAAGATCTGGTAACTTCAATATAATATCCAAATACTTTTGTGTAACCAACTTTTAAGTTTTTTATACCAGTCGCTTCCCTCTCTTTAGTTTCTATATCAATAAGCCATGATTTTCCTTCTACAGCAGCTTTTCTGCATTCATCTATTTCAGGATTATAACCAGTTTTTATAATTCCACCTTCTTTAATAGTAATTGGTGGTTCTTCTATAATAGACTCTTCTATTAAATCATGTACATCTTCTAGTACATCTAAATCGTTATATAGAGTTTTTAGAAGAGGAGCATTTGTCTTTGATAATTCTTCTTTTAATTCTGGAAGTTTACTAAGTGAACTTTTAAGTGATATTAGTTCTCTAGCGTTTACATTTCCATATGCTATTTTACCAGCTAATCTTTCAATGTCATAGACTTTGTTTAATGATTCACATATATCTCCACGAAGCATTAAACTGTCTTTTAATTCTTCAACAGCATCTAATCTATCATTTATTTCTTTAACGTCTATTAATGGATCATTTACCCAACGGCGTAACATTCTTCCACCCATAGATGTTTTAGTTTTATCTAGTACCCAAATCAGCGTACCTTTCTTGGATTTATCCCTTAATCTTTCAGTTAATTCTAGATTTCTTCTAGCAGAAACATCTAAAGCCATATATTTAGTTGTCTTATAAATTCTAATTGTATTAATATGATCTAATTTTACTTTTTGTGTTTCCATTAAGTATGCATTTAAACCATTAATAGCAGATATTGCAAAAAGATTATCTTTTAATTCTTTATCAGTTTCATTTTTTACAGTATAAAGTTTATCTACTAATTCATATTCTTCAGAAAACTTCTCTTCTGATTCTCTAGAAATACATACATTAATTCTATCTTTAATCTTGTTTACTTCTTTTTGTGAATCTGCCATCATTTTATTAGCTATAATTTCTGATGGCATAAATCTTGCTATCTCATCTAATAGTTTTTCGAAATTATTAGTTTCAGTAATTTGGGTTGCTAAAAAATCTCCTGTACTCACATCACATACAGCAACTCCATAATATAAACCTTTCTTTACTATTGCCATAATAAAGTTATTTTTTTTCTCATCTAATAAATTGCTTTCAATAACTGTTCCTGGAGTTACTACTCTAATTACATCCCTTTTTACAATTCCTTTGGCTGTTTTAGGATCTTCTAATTGTTCACAAATAGCTACTTTATATCCTTTTTGGATAAGACGAGCTATATAAATGTCAGCAGAATGGAATGGGACACCACACATTGGTGCCTTCTCATCTTGTCCACATGCTTTAGATGTTAGAGTTATTTCTAATTCTCTTGATGCTGTTAATGCATCATCAAAGAACATTTCATAGAAATCTCCTAATCTATAAAACAATATACTATCTGCATATTCTTTTTTCTTTTCTAAATAATGTTGCATCATTGGTGAAAATTCAGCCATTTTGTTAAACCTTCCTTCTTAAACCTTTCCTTCTAAATACCATTTATGTTCTTTAATAATTTTAACTTCTATAATTTTTCCTATTAAGTCTTTGCTTCCTTCAAAATTAACTACTTTATTTGTTATAGTTCTTCCAGTTAATGTATTTTCATTAGTTTTACTTTGTCCATCAACTAATATTTTTTGAACTGTTCCTACATATTTTTCGTTGTTTTCAGAAACTCTTGAATCATATAGTTCTTTTAGTCTATCAAATCTTTTATGTTTTATTTCTTCTGGAATTTGGTCTTCCATATTATCAGCAACGGTACCTTTCCTTCTAGAATATATAAACATATAAACTTGTTCATAGTTAACTTTCCTTACTACATCTAATGTATCTTCAAAGTCTTCTTCCGTTTCGCCAGGAAATCCCACTATAATATCAGTTGAAAATACTATGTCTGGTAAATTTTTTTTCATCTTTTCTACTAAGCTTAAATATTGTTCTTTAGTATATTTTCTATTCATTTTCTTTAATACATTTGTACTTCCAGATTGAAGTGGCAAATGTATTATTCTTTCTATTTTAGGATTATTTTTTATTGCTTCTATAACATCATCTGTAAAATCTTTAGGATGAGGTGAAATAAATCTAACAATCTCAATACCATCTATTTTACAAACATCATTTAATAAATTTGCAAACTTATATCCATTTTTACCATCATAAGAGTTTACGTTTTGTCCAAGTAAAGTAACTTCCTTATAACCTTTAGAAGCTAGTTCTTTGACTTCTTCTATTATCTTTTCAGGTTCTCTGCTTCTTTCTCTACCTCTAACATATGGAACAATACAATAAGTGCAAAAATTATTGCATCCATACATTATAGTTACACTTGCTTTAAATGGATTATCTCTGACTATTGGAAGGTCTTCATAAACTTCTCCATCTGAATCTATAACGTCTCTAACTTTTTTTCTTTCTTCAAGTACTTTCTTTAAATCTTCTTCAAATTTTTGAAGAGTATGAGTTCCAAAAACAATATCTGTATAGTTATAGCTTTGTTTGATTTTATCTAATACATGTTTTTCTTGCATCATACATCCACCAATAGCTATAATTGTTCCTTTTTCTTCTTTTTGTTTTTTTAATTCTCCTAATTTTCCAAATAATCTTTCTTCTGCGTTTTCTCTTACGCAACATGTATTAAAAATAACTAAATCCGCTTCTGTATAATCTTCTGTTCTAACAAATCCAAGTTTTTCAGTAAGACCTGCTATTTTCTCTGAATCATTCTCATTTAATCTACATCCAAAAGTTGTAATACAATACTTTTTCATCATTGCTCCTTTTTTCTACTCTATTTCCTTATGATATAACTTAGGAAAGTCATATTCTTGTCCACTATCTGTAATCGTGTAACTTATATAATGATTTGAATTAATATTATCTCCTTGGCAAAAATACTTGTATTTTGATTCATTTCTAAGTTCTGCTCCATTAATTAACATTGGATCATCCCATGTCACATCAAAACTATACCAAGTTCCTAACAATTCAACATAATTCCACATATGGTTTTCTTCTTTTCCATCACTATTCTTAGCAGTACCTGTAACTAGAATACATGGGATATCTAATTCATCTAATAAATATTTAAAAGTTTTAGCATACCCTTCACATACTGTTTTATTATTAATTAATCCTCCATAAATATTTCTATTATTAGGAAGATTATAAGTATCATCATATTCGATGTTATCAACTAGCCAGTCATGTACTTGTTTTATTTTTTCGTAATCGCTTCCACTAACATCTTCCAAAATAGTATCTTTTTGATTTTCTATTTCTTTAAAAATCTTATTAAGATTTTTATTTTCTAAATCATCTTGCAAATATGTATCTTTTCCATCAAGTACACCTAAAGAAACATCAAACCATTTAAATTCTCCTCTAGTATATGTAGTTGTCTTTAATGCCATCTTCGTAAAATCTATAAAGTACCACGTAACATCATCATATTTCAAAGAATCTATAGCATTTTGATATTCATCTCTTAAGCTTTCCATAGACTCATCTTCAAGTAACATGTCATCTATTTTAGGATTTTTTAGTTCAATTTCAGCAGTTCCTGTTTCTAATTCATCTCTATTTTCTATTAGAGTATCATAAATGTATTTAGCAACATCTGATAATTGTTCGTAATAGAATCTATCTTGTTTATTAAGAGTACTATTTACAGATTTATCATTTAGTACTAATCCATTATTTGTTATCTCATCAAAGGTTTTTTCTTTAACATTTGTAAACATGTTACTTATTCTAATGCCTTGAATATTTCCCTTATTTGCAATAACTAAAATAATGAAACAAGCACATAATAACATACAAATATAAGTAATTATTAATAATAAAAATTTAAAAAACTTTTTCATAAGTTATTTCCTTATTTAAACATTAAATCTAAATAAAACGATGTCTCCATCTTGCATTATATAGTCTTTTCCTTCAAGTCTCATTAATCCTTTTTCTTTAACCGCATTCATAGAGCCTTCTCTAATTAAATCATCATATGAGACAACTTCAGCTCTGATAAATCCTCTTTCTATGTCTGTATGGATTTTGCCAGCTGCTTGTGGGGCTTTTGTTCCTATCTTAATAGTCCATGCTCTAACTTCTGGTTCACCGGCTGTTAAGAAAGACATTAAACCAAGTAATTTGTAGCTTGCTTTAATAACTTTATCTAGTCCTGATTCATTTAGTCCTAAATCATTTAACATTTCTTGTTTATCTTCTTTATCTAAGCTAGATAATTCTTCTTCTAACTTAACGCATAAAGGAATCACTTCTGCATTTTCTTTAGCAGCATATTCTTTAACTCTTGCAACATTAGGATTTGAATCTGGATTAACAGCCTCTTCTTCTGAAACATTAGCTATATATAATATAGGTTTCATAGTTAATAAAAATGCGTCTTTAATTACCTCTTTTTCTTCATCATTTAAGTCAACAGTTCTGGCAGATTTTCCTTCTTCTAATGCTTTTTTTACTTTTTCTAAAGTATCTATCTCAAATTGATATTTTTTATCAGCTTTTAAATTCTTTTTTGCTCTTTCTAATCTTTTATCAACTGTTTCCATATCAGCAAAAACTAGTTCCAAAGTAATTGTTTCTATATCTCTTAATGGATCTATATTCCCATCAACATGAACCACATTACTATCTTCAAAACATCTTACTAAGTGAATAATACTATCAACTTCTCTTATATGTGACAAGAATTTATTGCCTAAACCTTCGCCTTTGCTTGCTCCTTTTACTAAACCTGCTATATCAACGAATTCTATTACAGCAGGTGTAACTTTTTGTGGGTTGTACATTTGAGCTAATTTATCTAATCTTTCATCTGGAACTGCAACTACTCCAACATTTGGTTCAATTGTACAAAACGGATAATTTGCACATTCAGCTCCAGCATTTGTAATACTATTGAATAAAGTACTTTTACCAACATTTGGTAATCCAACTATTCCTATTTTCATTTTTTATCCTTCCTCTATAACTATATTTTTAAGCAAAAAAACCGCATATTAAAATCTTTTTGCAGTATATCATAAATTTTCATTATAAAAAAGAGTTTTGAGGCAAAAAAATAGCCCAAATAATATTGTTATTTATTACTTGGGCCAACTTTTATTGTTGTTCTTCGTTATTTAACTTTATTTGTTTTTCTAATGCTGCAATTTTTTCAGTCAAAGTGTAGTTTCTATACTCTTGCTTATTAGTCTCTTCTCTAAGATATTCCACTTCTTCGTCCAATAATTCTTCAGTCATCAATAATTCTCTATCAGTTAAATCAGTAACTTTAATTTCATCTTTTTTGAATTGATTATATCTCTCAAAAAACTTTTCTTTTATCTTTTTATATTTTTCTTCAGCCTCTGCCTTGTCAAGATGAGGAGGTTGTTCTTCCTCATAATCAAATCTGCTACTTTCTAATAGTTCTTCTGAAGATTCCTCTATTTTAGCATCATTTTCTGGAAGACTCTTTAAATGATCCTTATTAAACAATGACTTTATAAAACTAAATAGTCTTTTGAAAATATTTTCTTTCTTTTCTGTTAAACTCTTATCTTTTTCTATCATAGTATCTCCTTTTATCATTTGTGGATTATCTTACAAAATCTTTTGATCCATTATTATTTCTATGTGCAGTTGCATCTTTTACGAAGAATTTTGGGATTAACACCAATTGTTTTAACTCTTCTAGTTTTTTAGCAAGTTCAGGATTCTTTGCTCTACTGAATTTTAGTTTTTCTGTATAATGCTCAGACATTGCTTTAGAAGCTAATACAAATTCATCTTTCATATCTCTTATTGTTCTTCCATTTATTCCTGTAGGTAAATCCAAAACTTCTTTTAATCTATGGTCTGGGAATTCTCTAAGTATTTTGGCTATATTCATTGGACTATCTTTTTCAATATCATAGTAAACTCTACTTGCACTAATTCCTCTAGCAATTATTTCTCCAAGTTCTTCAGGTGTTTTTCCTCTTACTCCGCTAACACCTTTTCTCCTAATATAGTTTAATTGAGATATAGCTTCTCTTAATGCAGGATCGGTGTTAACTCCTGTAAAATCATAACCTCTAGTATCATAATAAGTTCCAGTAATTCTATGAACTCCGTTTATATTAAATCCATTTCTATTAAATCCATCTATGTCACGTTCATTAATACCATAAATATCTTCCCACTCTTGACGTGTTTTAGGATTTGGATGTCTAGTTCCATTGCTAAACAACCCATTATTAGTATAGATATTTTTTTGACCATAATAATGACCTTGAGCTGTAAAATCATGTACATCTAGTTTCTTATCACTATAAACACTTCTTTCTTCTGCAAAAGAGCCATCTTTAAGTTTTTTATGCCAAAATCCATCTCTATCAAAGCCAGTTTTAGGATTAATACCATCTATGTTATATCCTAGTAAATCGACACTTTCTCTTTCCGAGCCTGGTTCTTGTAGCAAGTTTATCCATTTACCATCAGCGGTTCTAGTAAACATTCTTTCATCATAAGGCATTCCAGTAACTTTATGAATTCCTGCTCTATTAAATCCATATCTATCATATCCCGCAGGATCATATCCGTCTGGTCTACAGCCATAATAATCAACAGTTGTTGAACTGTTTTCAGGTCCATCATAATATGTTCCTGTTAATGCATTTAATCTATATAGGTTTGGTAAATTACCTCCCACTATAAATTTGCTATCATTTATTACTCTGCCACCTAGTCTTCTTAGCTCAGCTATTCCTTTTTCTGATAAATCCAAAATTCCTAAATTTTTAAGTTCTTGTATTGAAAGATTACTTAATGCTTTTAATGCCTTACTATCACTTCTTCCACCTACGTTCCAAGCAACATCTTTCAAGTGTTTTAATCCTTGGCCAATGTTTATATCGCCATGATTTTCTAATTCTATTCCTACTACATATAATTCATCTAGTATTTGTTCTCTTAGTTCATCATTTTGAATTTTATCTATGAACTCATTCAATGTGCATTTCAAAGCAGCTCCATTTGGATCTATAATTCTTTTCATCAATACTGATAATATGCTTATAGTTTCATCAACATGATAATCTGTTCTTTTCTTTCCAGGTGTATTTTGTTCTATTAGTTTAACCGCATTTTGGAATGATTTTTCGTATTTTGTCATTTGTAAAAATTGGAAACAATCTTTATCTTGGCTTACTTCTTGCATGAATTTATCATGGTTTCTCATAAAGTTATTTGCTAAGTCAAACACTACTGTTTTATCTTTGCTTCCAGCAGATATAACTCTTCCTAGCTGTTGCAAAAGAACAATTCTAGGTTCTCCTTTTTGAGCATTTTCAGCGATTTCTTTTACCATGAAAGCTGCATTAACGCCATCTGCATGAAATCCTTCATTAAATTTATTAACAGATGCGATAATTTTAAATGGTCCTGAATCATTTGGGGCTGCCATAAAATCATCTACTATTCTGTCATTTTCTTTTTCTGTAAAAGCAGTTGAATGAATTGCACTTACATCAGGTTCAACACCTGCAATTAGTCCTAATCTTCCTTTAATTTTTTTAATCTGCTCATCAATAAATATTCTTGCTCTAGATCTTTTTTCTTGATTAGATTCTCCTTTTGGACCAGCTGGCATAGAATCAATAAAAGTCAACGCTTTTCCTGATGTCAATCCTCTTTTTGCCAATTCACCAGTAATGATTTCTGATACTCTCTCCTTTTTTACAGTATTCCAAGATTTTCCCGGCTCCCATTCATCATCTTGAAGGAATTTTTCACATATACCAGTTATTTCATCTATATCTTCAGGTGTACGGCCTCTACCCAATTCAAAATATTGATATTTTATAACATCCCTTAATCTTGTCATTACACCGCTGCTTCTAGTGTAACTATTCGACCATACTCCTTCAACTTTTGCCTTGGTTTCTTCTATATCATCTGTTAAAGGGTTAGTTCTTATGCTAACCAACATATCAGAAAATGCCTTTTCTATTGCTCCAACCTTATTTTTCATATTGTAATAACTCTGATTATAAGAAGCAGGAGTTTTGAAATCAGTAATTGTTCCCGCAACAAAAGCTCTAAGCATTTTCTTAAACTCTGATGATTCATCTAATGTCATGTTAAAATGAATAATATCAGGAGGTGTAACCATTCCTTCTTCTATTGCCTTCATTAAAGGATAGTCGCCTGCTAGATATTTCTTTTCTCTTTGTTCTCTAATAGAGTAACCCATGCCTTTGATAGCAGCCAATCTTTTCATCATGTTTTGTTCATCAACATCTCTTTCAGGTGTTGCTGTGATAGCAAGTATCTTAGTGGTTTTATTTTTACCTATATATGCTTCTATCTTTGGCCACCAAGTTTTAGCACCAGTTCTATGTGCTTCATCAAATATAATAAATTCTGGTTTTATTTTATTAATATCAGTAATTACTTCTTGTTCTTCTTCATCGATTGTTTCTTCATATTCATCACTTTTACTATTTACTTTTTCTAAGTTTTTATATGCTTTAAAATGTAAGTTTGGAAAAGCTTTTTTTACTATTTCAGTTTTTAAATCAGTTGGGGCTTTTTCAAGTTCCTCACGAAGTATCTCATTAACAGCTTCTTCTGGTGTCAACGAATTATTTCTATCGTAAATTAGACTATTTAACTTAAATAACATTTCTTGTGAAGGGCCCTCTAGATTAAATTTTGCCATTAATCTAGTTAATACTTGTGGGGCTGAACTTTCTGTAACAGCTCCATTTTCTTGTTTGTCCATTTCAATATATTCAGGAGCTATTATGTATTTTGCCATGTGAGTTCTAAACTGAGCATTTATAATATTAGTTGGGCTAAAATAAAGCATTGGACATCTACTTAATTCATAAGGCCCTTCAGTTTTATGTTTAGGGTCTGCATTATATTCATTTGCTCTTTTAATAATTTGATCCATGGCAAGAAAAGACTTACCACCACCTGTTGATAAGACTATGCCAACAAATCTCTTACTCTTATATAGTCCATCTGCATTTCTAGCAATTTCTGGCTGTTTTTCGATAAGTTCTATATTTTTCAAAGTCAAACTTCTCCCATTCTTACTTTTTATACTATTATATTTTATTACACTTACATAAATTTATACATAACAATACAGTTAATTTTTAATTACATTTTGCAATCAAAAAAACACTACTTTATTAGTAGTGTTTTATATTTGGAGCCTTCAGCCAGAATTGAACTGGCGACCCCATCCTTACCATGGATGTGCTCTACCTACTGAGCTATAAAGGCTTATTAACTATTCACCATAGTTCATAATGCTTTTCATTGTTTTCTTTCTAATTCTTTGAATAGCGTTATCTATTGCTTTAGCCTGAGTATCTAAGCCTTCAGCTATTTGAGCATAACTTTCACCTCTTGTAAATCTATGAAGTACTTGTTTTTCAAAATCACTTAAGTTTTCATCCATTCTGTCTTCAACAAATTTATAATACTCTTTTTTTGTTAACGTATCTAATGGGTCTTCCATAGTTTTTGAGTTTAATACTTCTATAAGTGATGTATCTTCATTTTCGTCATATGCAGACATATTTAATGATATATACGAATTAAGCGGCATATGCTTTTGTCTGTTTGATGACTTTATGGCTGTTTGAAGTTGTCTTTCTACACAAAGATTAGCAAAAGTTTTAAATGAAGTTTGTTTTTCTTCAGAATAACATTTGATAGCTTTAAAAAGGCCAATAAGCCCCTCTTGCATAATATCATCTCTTTCGGCGCCAACAATAAAGTACTTACTTACTTTCATACTTACTAATTCAGTATATTTGTCAATCAAGTAATTAAGTGCTTCTTTATCGCCTTTTCTAGTCAAATCAACAATTTGTTCATCTGTCAAATTAGCATATTCATCTGGATTGAAAAACAAATTTTGCATGTTTAGAACTTCTCCTAATGTTTTTCCTTATTATATGCTTGCTTTTCTTAGAATGTCAAGCATTTTATAGGATTATTAGTATCATTTTTAGGTTAATACATCTTTTATAGCATCACCTATTATTTTATTTACATCTGCCATCATAACATTGAATCTTACTTCTTTATCAAAATAGTCTTTTACATCAGGGTTTTTAACAAGTATTTCATATAGATCTTGAAGCTTTTTCATTTTCTCTTCTGATTGTTTTTCGCCTTGAAGAGCTAATACTTGTTCTTCATATCTTATTTTCTCGAATTCGTCTATTTTCTCTTTTAAATCAGGTACTGCTTTAACTTTATCTTTTACTTCTTTATATTCTTTGTATTCTAGACATTCTTTAAGTGCAGCAGCTAGATTATTTACTTCATCATAAACATTCATATTCTTTTCTCCTTTATATTAATAAAGAGGACCTTTTATACATAGGTCCTCTTTTGTATCTAACATATAACTTATGCATAAGCTTGACGTTTTTTGAAACCAAGAAGATTTGTGATTTCTCCTTCTGTGTTCTTTGCTTGAATTGTTTTCTTTGCTTCTTCTTGAGCAATTTGTCTTGCTTGTCTTTCTGCCATAGTTTGGCAAATAGCTTTTTGATATGTAAAATGTGTATCTTGAGCTATCTTAGTCCAATTATATTTATTTTTAACATCTAATTTTGCTTGTTTAACTACATTAGCACATAATTCAGGATTGTATAATAATGATAATATTGAGTCAGCTAAAGAATTTGCATTACCTGCATAACTCTTCATTCCATTTACACCATGATTTACAATTTCATTTAGTCCACCTACATCAGAAACTACTACAGGTATACCTGCAAGCATAGCTTCTAGAGCAACTATACCAAATGGTTCATATGTACTTGGGAATACTGAAATATCTGCGCATTTATACATTTTGCATAATGTTTTGTGATCTAAGTATCCGGTGAAATATACTTTATTAGATATTCCTAAGTAGTCAACTTGTGCTCTAAGTTCATCCATCATTCCACCACGTCCAGCAATTATCAATTTAGCATCATTATATCCATTTAATATTTTAGGCATAGCAGCAATTAAATTTTGTATACCTTTTTCATAAACTAGTCTACCTGAGAATAGTATGATTTTTTCATTATCTGCAGCAAATTGTCTTCTAAAATTATAATCTCTTTCATACCCTGCAAAGTTTGTTTGAGTAATACCATTTGGTATTACATTAATTTTTTCATATGGTAATCCAAATAGTCTTTGTAATTCACTCTTCATGTAACCACTATTTACAATTACTTCTGTTGCTTCATATGTTAGCATCCATTCTGTATCATTTATATATCTTTGTGTTTCATCATGAATACCACTATTTCTTCCAGCTTCAGTTGCATGTATTGTAGCAACTATTGGAATATCATATGAATTTTTTAATGACTTAGCTGCATAAGCAACTAACCAGTCATGAGCATGTATTACGTCAAATTTTCCTTGTTTATTGATGATTTCGCTTGCTTTAGCTACAAGATTAAAGTTCATTTGCATAATCCAGTCTATAAAATTATTAGGGCTAATCATGTAATTATCAACTCTATAAACTTGAACTCCGCCATCATCTTCAAAATAAGGGACATCTCCATCTTTATATGTAACAACTGTTACTTCATGTCCATCTTTAATTAAACGATGTGATAAATCGTGTACAACTCTTGAAATACCTCCAACTATTCTTGGTGGATATTCCCATGACAACATTAAAATCTTCATTATTTTCTTCTATAGCCCCTTTCGAATAAAAATTTTTCTTTCGTTTTTTACTTTTTGATTATTGTATATAATTAAAAAAAGATTGTAAATATTTTTTTATAAATTTATCAAATTTTAATCAAATTTTAACAATTCTGTTGCCTCTTTTTCAGTATATTTTTATCGAAAATATTTTGTTAAGTACTTTATCTTTTTTACGTTATTTAGTTTACGTGTTTAACCCCATTTTTTGTATTGAAATTTTAATATTTTTTTTGCTTTTTACTATTGTAATTTTTTAATATTATATATATTATATTATAAGTATTTTATATAAGTATACAAAGGAGGAAAAGATGCCTAAGAAAGCCATAAAAGATGTTGAAGAAACATCTTCAGAAACAAAGAAAACAAAGGCAACTTCTAAAACAGTAAAAGCTGCTACTACTAAAAAAACTACTACAACAAAGAAGACCACTACTCCCAAAAAGGAAAGTGCTTCAGTGAAAAAAACAGCTACTAAAAAAACTACTACTGCAAAGAAAGAAACAGCTACTAAGAAGACATCCACTGCAGCTAAAAAAGAACCTGTAGTAAAGAAAACTACTGCTGCTAAGAAGACATCTACTACAGCTAAAAAAGAACCTGTAGCAAAGAAAACTACTGCTGCTAAGAAGACTTCTACTGCAGCTAAAAAAGAACCTGTAGCAAAGAAAACTACTGCTGCTAAGAAGACGTCTACTACAGCTAAAAAAGAACCTGTAGCAAAGAAAACTACTACTGCTAAGAAGACATCTACTGCAGCTAAAAAAGAACCTGTAGCAAAGAAAACTACTACTGCTAAGAAGACATCTACTGCAGCTAAAAAAGAACCTGTAGCAAAGAAAACTACTGCTGCTAAGAAGACATCTACTGCAGCTAAAAAGGCAACCGCTGCAAAGAAAGTTGATGAGAAAAAGGCGGCAACAACTAAAAAGGTCTCTACAGTAAAAAAAGCTACAGAACCTAAGGAAAAAACTAAGAAAGAAACAACCGCAAAAGTAACTAAGGCAAAATCTACTACTAAGAAAACTACTACAAAAAAAGCAGTAACTAAAAAGACTACTACTGCTAAAAAGACAACTTCAAAGAAAGCAACAGTAAAAAAAGAGAATGCTTTAGAAAAGTATGCAAATGTTTTGGAATACTATGATCTTCCTTATAGATATAATGAAACAGTAGTTAAAATTTTAGCCCAAACACCTAAAGTATTGTTTGTGTATTGGGATATTTCTGATGCAGATAGAACAGCTTATGCTGATAGATATGGTGAATATTTCTTTAATGACACCTACCCTATTTTATTAGTTCATAATAAAACATTAAATTATACAGATGAAATCGAAATTAATGATTTTGCAAACAGTTGGTATATTTCTATTCCTGATTCAAGATGTGAATACACAGTTGAGCTTGCTAGAAGATTTAAAGAATATGTTCAAAGAAATCCAGACCAACCTCACAAAGAAGAAATTCATAATATAATTTCTGTTGCAGCATCTAATGACATTACAATGCCAAATGATCACGTTTTACTTAATGAATTAAAACCACAAGTAAAATATAGAAATGTTAAAACTGGCAAAGAATCATACAAGAATATTAAAAATATCTTAGCAGATAAAAAATTGGTAGACTTTTATAACTTATATCAAAAAATATATCAAGTTGAAGATTTAAGAGGATTATTTGATCTTAATAATCCATCTTCTGGAAATCCAACTTCAACTTTTAAATAAAAAGGCAAAAGCTGATATTTGCTTTTGTCTTTTTAAAATTTGTTTATTTATGCTTTTAAAGGAGACTTATATGGATAAAAATAAAGGATATGTAACTTTTGTATTGCATGCTCACTTACCTTTTATTCACCATCCAGAAAGTAGTGACTATCTTGAAGAACAATGGTTATTTGAGGCAATATCAGAAACTTATATTCCCCTATTATTAAATTTCAAGAAATTAGAAGAAGAAGGTGTAAAGTTTAGACTTACAATGACTATGACCCCTCCTTTACTTTACATGCTTTCAAATAGATTATTACAAGAAAGATATATAGACTATTTAAATCAACATATTGAACTATGTGAGAAGGAAGTTAAAAGAACAGTATATGATGAAAGATTAAATAGACTATCTAAGTACTACTTAGATAGATATTCAAATGATCTTCATGTATTTAAAGATGTTTATAATTGCAACCTTATAGACGGATTTAAGTATTTTCAAGACGCTGGATTTTTAGAAATAATAACTTGTGGTGCAACTCATGGTTACTTCCCTATTTTATATGTAACACCTCAAGCTGTTAAAGCTCAAATAGCTGTCGGAGTGCAAACATATAAAAAGTTCTTTGGAAAACAACCACGAGGTATTTGGCTTCCAGAATGTGGTTATGTTCCTGAATCAGATAAATTTTTGAAAGAATTTGGTATTGAATATGCTTTAGTAGAATCTCATGGAATACTATATGCTGATCCAGCTCCTATTTATGGTACTTTTGCTCCAATAGTTTCTCCAGATGGTCTTACATGTTTTGGTAGAGATATAGAAAGTTCGAAACAAGTTTGGAGTTCTATTATAGGGTATCCTGGTGATTATAATTATAGAGAATTTTATAGAGACATAGGTTATGATTTAGATTATGAATACGTTAAGCCTTATATTGCCTCAAACGGAGCTAGAGTTAATACAGGAATCAAATATTATAGGATAACTGGTAAAGACTGTCCAAAAGATTATTATGACGTTCAATGGGCAAAAGATACTGCTGAAAAGCAGGCTGGACATTTCTTAGATTCAAGAACAGAACAAGTTAATGCTTTATCGCAATTTATGGATGTACCTCCTATTATTGTTTGTCCATACGATGCCGAACTATATGGACACTGGTGGTATGAAGGCCCTTATTGGTTATATATTTTATTTAAAAAGATTTATTTTGATGATTGCAACTTTAGCTTAATCACTCCTGGAGATTATATTGATCGTCATCCAAACATTCAAGAATCTTCTCCATGCCGTTCAAGTTGGGGTGCTCGAGGTTATAGCGAAGTATGGCTTAACCCTACTAATGATTATGTACATCGTCATCTTCATAAAGCAGCTGATAGAATGGTTGAACTAGCAAATATGTTTCCAGATGAAAAAGATGAAATAAAAAGGAAAGCACTTAACCAATGTGCTCGAGAGCTACTATTGGCGCAGAGTAGCGATTGGTTGTTTATTATTACAAATGGTACTATGGTTGATTACGCTAAGAAAAGAATTAAACAACATATAGGAAGATTTACAAAACTTTATTACCAATTAAAAAATAATAAAGTTGATGAAAAATTTGTAGATGACGTCTATAATCAAGACTTAGTTTTTGATGATATAGATTATAATATTTATAAATAAATATACATAGGAGAAAAAATATGACTGGTTTTATTTTGAAAATTATAGCTACAGTCGCAATGGTATTAGCATATTTAGCATGTGCAAATCAAAATTTAGTTATTCCCCTATTCTATATAGGAAAGATTGCTTTACCATTATTTGCATTTCTAATTGTAGAAGGATATGTTCATACTAGAAGTTTTAAAAAATACTTAACAAGGATTTTGGTTTTTGCGATTATTGCTCAATATCCATTCTACAAATTCTTAACAGCATATAATCCAGATGTAGATTTCTTTGTATTTGATACATTGTTTACTTTTGCAGTCGGATTAATTGCTTTAAAAATACTTGATACAATTAAAGGAAAATTCAAAAAGAAAATTCCTGGTATTATATTTGGAATTATTCCCGGAATAGTATTAGCTATTGCAGCAGAATTTTTGAATTTTGATAATGGATTGTTAACCATTTCATTATTATTAATATTCTATTTGTTAAGAAAATATAAATCAGTTTTAGTTTGGGTATATTCTATCTTCATTGCAGGATATGTGAGTAGAAGTTTATTAGTAAACGGTGGTAGTATAAAACTAGATGTTAATTCAATAAGACATGTTTTATTCCAATTATTAGCTTATGAATTAGCTTTAGGTCTTATTACTTTGTATAATAATAAACGCGGAAAAGACGGAAAATATGTAAGACTTACATTCTACTTCTTCTACCCTATACAATTTATTTTTATGATGTTATATATGGCAATATTAAAATAGAAATAAAAAAGAACCTTGAAGGTTCTTTTTTATTTCTATTTTTTCTTTGTTTCAAAAACTTCTTTAACCATCTTGGATAATCTACTTGCTAATATTCTGTGACTATCTCTGGTTAAATGAACTCCATCTTCTCCTGGTTCTAAATCTTCATTGCTTAAGAATAAACAATTATTTCTTAAAGCTATATCCTTATATATGTCATTAATCATTTCAGATTTTTCTATTCCACCAATATAATTTGGATTTTCTTTAGTTATAACAGGTGGTGCTATTACAAGTAATTTAGGAAAAGTATCTCTACATTGTGATTTTCTATTTAGAATCTTTTTTACAAAATACTCTTCAAACAAATTACCTATTTCTTTAGGATTCCTATAATAACTTGTTTTCATCTCATTAGTACCTAGCATTATTATTACCATATCTAATGGATCATGTGAATCAAGACAAGGTAATAGATATTCGAATCCATTTCTACCTTCTCTTCCGCTTCTTGTATCATTTGAAATAAGAGTTCTGCTATTTAAGCCTTCTTCTATTACTTCATATTCTTCCCCTAACATTTCAGATAATATTCCTGTCCATCTGTCTTGCTTGCTATATCTTTTATGATCAGTAGCAGGAATATAGCCCCATGTATTAGAATCTCCATAACAAAGAATTCTACATTTTTCTGTCAAAACTATCACTTCCTTACTCTTATAAATCTAAATTGTCTCCGTCTGGATCTCCATCTCCATATGTATCTACAATTTTCTTTTTTGTATTATCTTCTTTCCCCTCTATTGAATCTGGATGAAGTGCTTTGTATTCATCAACTTCTTGTCTTGGACAAACATCTTCAAAAGATTTATTGCTTGCCATATTTTTCTTTCCAGTTTCTATTCTGTCTAATCTTTCTTGTTCTGAATCTTTTTTTCCTGCAATCTCTTTAGGTTTTTTACCTGACATCTTGGCCAAAGTTTCTTTAATTTTAGATAATAGACCTTTAGCTCTGCTTCCTATGGCACCTCCTATTAAAGCAAGTCCTGTTAATTTAACTACAGTTTCTCCAGCTTTACTTTTAACGCTCTCTTGTTCTTGTTCAGACATGTTGTCCATTTCTTCAAGTTCTTTAGCTAATTCTTCAGCCATTTCATCGCCTTCTATTATTAAGTCATCACTACTTACCTTTTGGAAATCAATTCCATACTTACTTAGTTCTTGAACTTGAGATATGAATTCTGGAAGATTCGATATTTTTGAAATGTTATCCATTGCTTCTAAGCTCATTGAACCATCTTGGTCCAAAAAAACAGCATATGGCGATTGAGGATTTTTATTAACGCTCTTCTTTATCATATCTTCTATTGTCTCTGTAATGATTGGAGACGTACTTTTATATTTCATATATTGTTTTGAAATATATGACATATATTTAGGATTTCCACTCCTTATCATTTTTTGGATACTTGTTAAATATACGTTAATATTTTTTTCCTCAGCCATATGCTTTTCTCCTTAGTTTTTATTATTCTTCCCAGTTATGATATACATCTGTTACATCATCAAGATCTTCTAGCTTTTCAATAAAGCTTTCCATTCTTTCTGCATCTTTTTCATCTAATTTAACATATGTATTTGGAACCATTCTAACTTCTGCTTCAATAAATGTTAAATTATTCTCTTCTAATTTTTCGCGAACTTCTGAGAAGTTTTCTGGTGCTGTTGTAATTTCAAACACTTCATCATCTGCAGAGAAATCTTCTGCTCCAGCATCAATAGCTAAAAGCATTAAGTCATCCTCTGACATTTCTGTAGATTCTCTTTCAATTACTATTACACCTTTTTTCTCAAACATGTAAGATACACATCCTTGAGTTCCTAGGTTTCCTCCTGCTTTATCAAATACATGTCTTACATCTGCTGCAGTTCTATTTCTATTATCTGTAGATGCATTAACAATAACTGCAACTCCAGATACTCCATATCCTTCATATACTATTTCTTCATAGTTTTCATTACTTCCTGCACCTGATGCTTTTTTTATTGCATTATTAATTGTATCATTAGGCATGTTTGCAGCCTTACATTTTGCTATAACATCTTTTAATTTCGAATTACCAGCCGGGTCAGGTCCACCTTGTTTAACTGCTATTAATAATTCTCTTCCTAATTTTGTAAATATTTTTCCTCTTGCAGCATCAGCTTTTCCTTTTTTGGCTGCAATATTATGCCATTTTGAATGTCCTGACATTGATAATTCCTCCTTTTTATAAATTACTTTTAATATTTTATCATAAAAAGCTCATTTTGTGTAGTATTTTATGTAAATTATTCTACTTGTCGATTTTCTCAAGTATTCTTGCCATTTCTACACCTGAACATGATGCCATCATAAGACCTCTGGTCATACCGCCACCATCTCCGATTGAATATAATCCTTTAACACTTGTTTCAAAATTTTCATCTATAACTACTTTGTTACTATAGAATTTTATCTCTGGTCCATATAAAAGATTATCAGGGTTTGCAAATCCTTCTACAACCTTATCTACTTGTCTAATAAATTGTATAATATCAGTCATTGTTCTATATCCAATAGCAAATGTTATATCTCCTGGTACAGCAGATTTTAGAGTAGGCACTACAGTATTTTTTTCTAGTTCTTCTGGCCATGTTCTTTTTCCTCTATTAATATCTCCAAATCTTTGAACAACAACATTACCATTACCTAATTCATTTAGGTTTTTAGCAACATTTCTACCATAATCTATTGGTTTATCAAATGGATATGTAAAGTTATGTGATACTAATATAGCTAAATTTGTGTTTGTACTTTTTCTATCTTTATATGAATGTCCATTTACTAATGTTAGATTATTGTCATAAACCTCTGATGAAACAAATCCACTTGGGTTTTGACAGAATGTTCTTACTTTATCATTAAAAGGATAAGGTCTTCCAATAATCTTTCCTTCATACATATACTTATTGATATCTTTCATTACTTTATCAGGAAGTTCATATCTTATACCAATATCAACTATTCCTGAAGTTGTATTTATTTTATGTTTTTCACACATTGAAACTAACCAATTTGCACCTTTTCTTCCAACTGCAAGTACTACTTTTTCTCCATATATTTCTTTTAAGTCAGCTTCTTCATTATCAACTTCTTTAGCATCTTTAACTTTGATACCTTTGACTGTATTCTTTTCAATTATCAAATCTTCAACTATTGTATTGAACATCATAGTTACACCATGAGATTCTAAATACTCTTCTAACTTTTTATATAACTCATGTGCTTTTTCTGTTCCTAAATGTCTTATAGGAATATCAATTAAGTCTAAACCTTCTTTTTTAGCCTTTGCTTTTAGTTTGCCTACTTCCTCCCTATAGTCAGTTCCTTCTAATTTATGATCAGCTCCAAAATCTAAATATATTTGATCTGTATATTTAATAAGTTCTTTAGTCTTTTCTATACCTATATATTTATGAAGTTCTCCACCTACATGAATATCTTCATCTTCTTCATTAAATAGAGATAACTTTCCATCAGAAAAAGCTCCTGCTCCAGAAAAGCCACTAGTAATATTGCAGAAAGGTTTACACTTTATACATTTACCTAGTTTTTCTATTGGACAGTTTCTATCTTCAACTCTCTTTCCTTGATCAACTAATAATATTTTTTTATTAGAATTATTTTTCAATAATTCATATGCCATAAAAATTGCACCAGGTCCCATACCTACAGCAATTATGTCATAATCTTTTTTCAAATTTATCACCTCTAAATATAAAATTTCCCTTACGAATTATATTATGTATAAATACTTTTATCAAGTTATTTTTACACAATAAAAAATTAGTTAGCTTTGCAGAAGTTAACTAATTTTTTATTTACTTTATTTTTATTATTAATCTCTTCTTCCCATTATAGATAAGATTCTAATAAACATATTGATGAAATCTAAATATAATTGGAAAGCACCATATATTGCAACTCTATCTGTTTCCATTCCCATTTGTGCCATATTTTTAACTTTATTCATATCATAAATTGTAAGTCCAGCAAATACTGCTAGTAAAACCCAATCTAAAACTATGTCTAATGTTTCACTTCCCATAAATATATTGATTATAGAAAGTATTAATCCAAAGATTAATGTAATAAATAATATTCTTCCTATATTAGTTAAATCTGCTTCTGTTCTATATCCTATATATGCTAATACTCCATAAAAGCCAGCTGTTGCAAATAATGCATAAGCTATTGTTTCAAGTTCAAAAGCTGCAAATATTACTGAGAATGTTAGTCCTGTCAGCATTGAATATAAGAAAAATAAAAATGTTGTAAGTCCAACTGGCATTTTATTGATAAGTAATCCCATTACTATTGCTATTACTATTTGAATTATGCCAATAAACATCCATGATTCTACAATATCAATAACTGCTCCTGAATAATATGTGATTGCAGCTATTATTGCAGTACTCATTACACCTAAGAACATCCATAGGAATGTAGATGCTAGGGTTTTGTTAATACTTGTAACTTCATATGTTGCTTGTTCTTCCATAATATAATCCTCCTTCTTGGGGTTTTATTTAAAAATCTTTTATAACTAAATATCCACCGAAAGCTTTACTTGTTTCATAATCTGGTAATATTTGTGCTCCACCAGAAATAACTACTTTATCTCCAACATCTAAATTGCCTTTATCAAAATGTTTTTTGATACCAGCTTCGATTGTTTTATTTATATCATTTTCACCTTCTACTAATACTGGATGTACATTCCAAGCTAATCCTAATTGATTAAATGTTCTTCTGTTATCTGTTATAGCTAAGATAGGACATGCAACGCCAATACCTGCTAATCTTCTCGCAGAATTTCCAGTATTTGTATAGCAAACAATAGCATCAACTTTCATGTTTTTAGCAAATGTTGCAACTGAATATGCTATATTATCTTCTAGTCCATTTAATTCAAATTTGTTAATCTCAAATCTATTCCAATATCTAATTGTTGGTTCAACTCTTCTTGCAATTTTGTCCATCGCTTGAACACATTCTAATGGATACTTACCCATTGCACACTCACCTGAAAGCATAACAGCACTTGCTCTATCATAAATAGCATTGGCAACATCTGATGCTTCAGCTCTTGTTGGTAATGGATTATTCATCATTGAATCTAACATTTGTGTTGCTGTAATAGCTGGTTTTCCAGCAGCATTACATAATTTAATAAATTTCTTTTGAATTACAGGTGGTTCTGTGAAGTCTGTTTCAGTTGCCATATCACCACGAGCAATCATTTGTGCATCAGCAGCTATAGCAATTTCTTCCATGTTAGATAAACCTTCAACGTTTTCAACTTTTGCTATTAATTTAATATCTTGTCCACCGTTATCGTCTAATACTTTTCTTACTTGTGCTATATCATCTGTGTTTCTTGCAAATGATATTGCAACAAAATCATAATCATGTTCACAAGCAGTTTTTAGATCTTCTATATCTTTTTCTGATAAAGCTGGAAGTCTAATTATAGTTCCAGGAAGATTCATTGTTTTTCTGCTTCCTAATTTTCCACCATGAACTACTGTACAATGAATATCTTTATCAACTATTTCATCTACACGTATTTCAATTGCACCATCATCTATTAAAATTTTTGTTCCTGGTTCAACATCTTTATATAAGTCTTTATATGTTATAGAAACTTTTTCTTCATTTCCTATTATATCTTCATTTGCTAAGATAAATTTTTGTCCGTCTTCCAAAGTGATTTTTTCAGTTTTTCCTGTATAAAGCATTCCAGTTCTTATTTCTGGACCTTTCATATCAAGAATCATTGGAATTGGTAAATCTAATTCTTTTCTTAGTCTAATAATTTCTTCTGTCTTTTCTTCTTGCTCTGCATAACTTCCATGAGAATAGTTAATTCTACATACATTTAATCCTGCAGCAAATAATTCTTCTAGTCTGTGTTCACTTGCTGGTCCAATTGTACCAACAATTTTGGTTTTTCTTAAATACTTTTCCATAAATCTAAATGTCTCTCCTTTATTCCTTTTTTATTTTTTCCGGCTCATATTATATCACAAAAACTTTTAAAATCAATTAAAAATTGATTTAAATAAGGAACTCTTAAATATAGAGTTCCTTAAAATAACTTTTATCTTGTCATCCATTTTATCAAGTTCATGTTTTCTTCTTCTAGAAGCATGTCATTCTTTGGAAGAACTCTAAATGTATATCCAAAGTTTCCACCTGTAGACAATTTTATTTTAGCTGTATATTTATATGTATTTTCAGCTTCTTCTTCTTTTGCTTTTTGCATTTCAGTAATGCAAACATTGTTAACAATACCTGTATCTAATATTTGTCCATAATAAACTTGAACAGATACCTTTTCCGGATCAAAGTTAGGAAGTTGAACTTTACATGCTACTTCAATAACTTCTCCCGCATTCATTTTTACATTATCTACATTGTAATCTTGAGTTATTTCTATCTTATCCCATCTTTCTCTGCATGCTTTTTTCCATTTAGTGAAAGCTGATACATTTTCTATCTTATCAAACTTTTGATTTGTTAAGTTGCAAAGTGGCATATAGATTTGTTCTACATAGTCGATTAACATTCTTGATGTTGAATATTTTCCACCAGTAGACATTATAGAATTCTTCATATAACGAAGCCATTCTTTTGAGAATCCCTTTTCATTTTGTCTCTTATAATAAGCTGGAATTATTTTATTTTCTAAAGTACTATAGATGCTATCACTATCTGCATTGTCTTGAATCTCATAAGAATCGTAATTTGTTTCAGTTCCTATAGACCATCCATTAGTTTCATCATATCCTTCTGCCCACCATCCATCTAATACCGAGAAGTTAACAACACCATTTACAGATGCTTTTTCTCCAGATGTACCAGATGCTTCCATTGGACGTCTTGGATTATTAAGCCATACGTCAACACCACTTACTAAGTATCTTGCCATACCAATGTTGTAATTCTCTAAGATAAATATTTTACCTTTGAATTGTGGCATTAATGAAATTTCATGAATTTGTTTTATCAAGTTTTGACCTTCCATATCATCTGGATGTGCTTTTCCAGCAAATATAATTTGTACTGGTCTTTTTTCTTGATTTAAAAGTTGAGTTAATCTTTCAATATCTCTAAAAATTAATGTTGCTCTTTTATATGTTGCAAATCTTCTAGCAAAACCAATTGTTAAAGCATTAGGATTTAGTTTTGATACAACTTCATTAATATCATCATAACTATATCCACTTCTTTTATATCTTTCTGTAACATTTTCTTTAACAATATCCATTAATTTTTCTTTTCTTTTTAAGTGTTCTTCCCATAATTCTTCATCAGGAATACTATTTATCTTTTTCCAAGTTGCATCATCTTGGATATTGTCTTGCCAATATGGCATCATATATTTGTTATAAAGAGCTTTTAAATTAGGTGCTAGCCATGAACATGTGTGAATACCATTCGTTACATATCCTATTGGTGATTCATTTTCAGCAATGTCTGGCCATACTTCTGAGAATAACTCTCTAGAAACAGCTCCATGAAGTTTACTAACTCCATTTTTCTTTCCAGCTATTCTTAATGCTAATATACCCATGTTGAAACATGTATCTAGTCCTACCATTTCTTTCATTCCTAGCTTCATGAATTCATCACGAGTAATTCCTAGTTCATCCCAGAATTTATCAAAATATTTATCTATTAAATCTAAACCAAATATATCATTTCCTGCAGGTACAGGTGTATGAGTTGTAAAAGCTGTTTTTGCGGTTACAATTTCTTTAGCCATATCAAAAGATAATTGTTTTTCCTTCATTGTTTCTTTTATAAGCTCTAATGTTAAAAATGCTGAGTGCCCTTCATTCATATGATAAACAGTAGGTTTTAAGCCTAATACTCTTAATAGTTTTACTCCAGCCATACCAAGAATTATTTCTTGTCTAATTCTCATTTCTCTGTCTCCACCATATAGCTTTTGAGTAATTCCTTTAAATTCTTCAATATTTTGTTCAACATCTGAATCCATTAGATAAAGATTGATTCTACCTACTTGAATTGTCCAAATCTTTAAATATAGAGTATTTCCAAGTAATGGTATATCTATTATTAAGTCTTCGTCTTCCCCTGTTTTTACAGGTGTAATAGGTAAATTAAATAAATCTATATTGTGATACTCAGATTCTTGTTGTCCATAACCATTTATCTTTTGGTTAAAGTAACCATGTTTATATAATAATCCTACAGCCACCATAGGAATACCTAAATCACTTGCTGATTTTAAGTGATCTCCTGAAAGTATTCCAAGTCCTCCTGAATAAATAGGTAAAGTTTCATCTAACCCATATTCAGCAGAAAAGTAAGCAATTAAATCTTTTTTATTTTGTGGATATTTTTTAGAAAACCAAGTTTCTTTACTTAACATATATCCATCATAATTGCTTACTACACTCTCATATAATTTCAAAATTTCCTCATTTTTAGAAGCCTTTTCAATTTTATCTTGGCTAACTAGTTTAAGGAATTTTGTTGGATTCTTATCAATTCTCTCCCAAAGGTCTTGGTCAATTAATTTAAAAATTTTTAAAAATTCTGTATTCCATGACCACCATAAATTATTAGCAATTTCAGTTAATCTTTTTAATTCCTTTGGTAATTGTGGAACAACTGTAATTCTGTTAAAAATATACATTTTTTCCTCCTTTGTAACCTTCAAAAACTCTTTTGTAAAAACATTTTTTAACACTATAATTATCACTTAAAATGAAATTTTTGTCAAATCTTTTTAACTGTTTTTTTGCTTATTTTTAAGGATTTTTTTATTGCATAAAAAATACTATTATTCTATTTCCATATAGTATCTTTTAAATTACATTTTCTTATCATCTATCTATTTTATGTAAAATATGTTATAATTATAGAAGGTTTACGTTTATCATGAGTTTCGGTGTTCACAAAATATTAATAGGGGGTATTCAACTATGTCCAGAAACAACGAAAACATCAAGAAGTACCGTAGGGCTCAGGTTCGGTTCAATCGAATCGTACTCGCAGGGGCGACACTTATCGCCATGATTATCCTTCTGCTGGTCGCTTTTAATGCCGTCGGCACGATGACGATTACCGGTGGGAAGATGTGGTACATTTCTGATAACATTAGGCACTACGAGGCCGAAAGGGAGCTTGCTCTCGAGACGCGTCGTGGTAACTATGCTACAGAGTGTGACGACATCATTCGTAATTTCCAGGAAGACCGCCATGAGTTGCTTCACAGTGACAATCCCGTCGTGGCTTTCACTGCAGCACACAAGTGGTATGCAATGGGCATTATCATTGGCTTCTTCGCTCTTATGGGCGTATGTGTCAATGCCATCCGTTTTCATCTTGATGAAACTTTCCATCTGTTCGCTAAGGTGATAGATGCTGAAAGGGTAATTCTCAGGATGATCGTCGCTGTCGTTTCCGGAATTCTCATGCTTATCTTTGGCTTCATTGGATTTACTGGCACTAATTTCTCTAAGGGTTTTGCACAGGTTTGGAACCAGTCCAAGCCGAGACGTAAACCTCAGCATCACACCCAGGGAAATAATGCAAGGACCAATGCCAGGGTAATCAGCATGGAAAAATGTCGGCATCAGAAAAGAGCCTAAACACAGGAGGTGCACAAGATGTGCAGAGAGAGCAGTGGTAACCCCACTGCTCTCTTGTTTTATTCAAAAATATTTTTTATTGTTCCTTTTCCATTACTACTCTCTACCTCTAGAATAGCACCTGTTACTATTGGAAGTTGTGGTGAAACGTGTCCACAATCAACATCATATATTACAGGAATATCCATATCTTTAAAGAATTGTTTTAAAGTTTCTTCATAACTTGTTTCATAATCCTCTCTTACAAATAGTGGTCTTCCAAACATTATTCCTTTACAATTTTCAAATAATCCTGCATTTTTCATTTTCCAAAGATTTATAAAAAAAGCTGGTGTTGACATTTCGAACACTTCTAGAAACCATACAATTCCATCCTCTTTGTACTTTTCTATGTATTCTTTCATTTTATCAAATCTAGTGCCCATTAGATTTACTACGCAATCAAAGCATCCACCTATACTTCTTCCTCTAAAAGAAATCTTTTCTTCTCCTTTTAGGTTTTTCCATATTACAGGTTCTGTTAAGTCATAGCCTGCAAAAGCATCTCTTTCTTTATCCCAATCAGGAATTTCATATTTTTCTAAACTATTTTGAGTTATTTCTTTTCCTTGCATAATCTCAAATGAATTTGTTAGATTTCCATATAAATTTGCCATGCCATAATCTTTTACATTTTGTCCATATATGCTTGCTATATCACATAGAGTTGGAAGTAAAAGGGTTAAATTTGTATTATCCGAGTAACCTTGATACCATTTAGGCTCAGATTTTTTTATTGCCTCAAAATCGATTTTATCAAGAATCTCTGCCATAAAGTCTCCACCAGTAGCTGATATTATAGCACCGACTCTATCATCATTCCACAAAGACATTAATTGTTCTACTCTTTGCTCTGCACTACTACTTCTTCCTTTTTCTTCAGTTCTAACGTTTGGAGTTTCTATATATTTATAACCAAGTTTTTCAAAATTATTTTTAACGTTATTAAGTCTTGGTAAATCTTCTTCTTTAGCCACACCAGCAGAAGGTGCAGTAACTCCAATATAATCTCCTATTTTTAAATTTTTTGGATACCTCACTTTAATTAACTCCTTTATCCTCTATATAATTTATTATATAATGTGCTGCATTTTTTCCACTTGCTAGTGCTCTACATACAGTTGCCTTTGTTTCTATTACATCTCCTCCTGCAAAAACTCCATCTATATTTGTCATAAATTCTTCATCTGTTGAAAGCATACCATTTTCTTTTAGATTAAATTTCTCATTTTGTAATAGTTTACTATTAGGTTTTAATCCTATTGCGAAAACTACTGTGTCTGCTTCTATTGTAAATTCAGTACCTGATACATCTTGTGCTTTACCATTTACTATTTCTGTTCTTATACATTTAGCCTTTTTATTATCAAAAGATATAACTCTTGTTAAAAATTCTTTTTTTACACCTTCATCTAAAGCTTCTTTTAATTCGATTTTTCTTGCCGGCATATATTCTTCATTTCTTCTATAACAAATAGTAGATGTATCTGCGCCCATTTTCAAAGCAGCTCTTGAGCAGTCCATCGCAACATTTCCACCACCTATTACAATTACTTTTCCTAGATTCTCAATAAAATCTTTATTGTAATATGATCTTAGAAAAGTACTAGAATCATAAACATTAATGTCTGTTCCTAAATCATACATATTTGAGTTTTCAGCGCCTATACCAACAAATACTGCATCATACTCGTTTCTTAATGCTTCAATAAATATATTTTTTCCAAGTTCTTTTTTAGTATAAAAATTAATTCCAATTTCTTTTAATCTTTTTACAATGTCATGAAGATATTTTTTATCTAATCTAAAATCAGGAATTTCATATTCTAATAATCCCCCGATTTTAGCCTCTTTTTCATAAACATCAACTTGATATCCTTTTTTTCTAAGCTCTAGCGCGCATTCTAATCCTGAAGGCCCAGAACCAACAATAGCCACTCTTTCTTTTCTCTCTTCTTCAAGTACTATTTCAGGTGGCTTCAATCCCATTTCTTTAGCACAGTAATTTACATATTCTTCAAGTAAACCAATTTTATTAGGTTCACCATTTATTCCTCTCACACATTTTCCTTCACATTGTTCTTCTTGCGGACAAATAATAGAACATATATGAGAAAACATATTATTCTCATTTAATAAATAATATGCTTCTTCTATTTTTTCTTCTTTAATTAAATTAATAAAGCTAGGAATTTTTGTGTTCATTGGGCATCCAAATTTTTCACAAGGTTTTCCTGCACAATTCAAACATTTCCCAGCTTCTTCTATAATATATTTTTTGTCATTAAATAATTCTTTTTTATCTTCTCTCATCGTTATTCCTTATACATTATTGTTTATTACTTCTTTAACGCCATCCATCTCTAGTGTTTTTCTTATAATATGCGTTAAATCTACATCTTCAGTAGCTTTGCCAGTTACGATTAACTTATTATCTTCTATTTTCATAGATTTTACAATTAATTCTTCTATAATTGCCATCTTTTGGAATCTTTCAATAATTTTCTTTGGATCACCTTCTACAATGATTTCCATATTTACATTTAATATTTTGTTCAATTTAGAATTTACAAAATAAATATATGAAAGTATTATATAAACTATTACAGTAGCTATTACAGCTGTTACATAAGCTCCGCATCCTACTAAAAGTCCTATTCCTGTTACAGCAAGTAAGCTTGCAGCTGTAGTTAATCCTTTAACATGAAATCCATCTCTTAAAATAGTTCCTGCACCAATAAATCCCATACCAGATAATAGTTGTGCTGGAATTCTAGAAGGATCAGAACCTCCTACTTTTTCTTGAATGTATAGACCACAAAGCATAACTATTACTGCACTTTCGCAAACTAAGATATGTGTTCTAAGTCCAGCTGGCTTTTTCCAGGATTGTCTTTCATATCCTATGATTCCCGCAAGTATTGCTGCTAATATGATTCTTATTAATGCTTGTACTTCAAATGTACCAAATAGGTTTATAAAATTTTCTAACATTTTTACTCCTTTGTATTTTTCTTTGTTTTATCTTCAGTCTTTTTTTCTACTATTATATCTCCAAATAGTTTTTCTTGAGAAGTTGTTACTTTATCTTTTCTAGTCAGTTCAAGTACACCAGTAAAAGCAGTAATAACTTCTTCTTTGGGTTTAGTCTTTACAGAGAATAGCTTCCCAAAAACAAACCTTGGCTTTTTAGATAATACTTTGAATATTTCTTTAACTTTACTTGTAACTGTATATGTATCTCTAATTGCTATTTTTTCAATATTCTCTACATTTTTGTTCATTTTTACTTCTTGATTTTCAAGCAAACGTTTATAGTGTTCAAATAATTTAGACGATTCATATTGTCTATCTATCATTTGTTTTGGAAGAATAACTTTATCTGGGAGTTTAAAGAATCTTTTATTGTTTTCAAGATACATTTCTTTAAACTTCATAGATATATCTTTATATCTTTTATATTCTATAATTCTACGAAGCAGTTCTTCTTCTGTTAATTCTGCTTCATTGTCTACTTCTTTTGGTAATAGTTCTTTAGATTTTAAATAAACTAATGTACTTGCTATAACCAAGAATTCTGAAGTAACATCTAGATTTTGTCTTTCCATTTCATTTATATATTCAAGATATTGATCTGTTATATCTATCAGTTTAACATCATAGATATCCATCTTATTCTTTTCAATTAAATGAACAAGTAAATCTAATGGTCCTTCAAAGTTATCTAATTTAAGTTCATATTTATTTGTCTCTAGTGTTAATATGCTCATTTTAAATTCTTCTACTCATCACTTTCTTCATATTCACTAAAATCTAGCTTTCTAATCAATTCATAAGGATATCCCTTTTTATTTAGATAAGCCATTGTTTCTTCTTTAGTAGATGTATCTTTTCTCTTTCTAATCAAATTATTTGCCGATAAAGTTTCATAATCTGAAAGCATCTCATCATTTTTAGATATATAGTCATCTATTATGCTCTCAGAAACACCTTTTGCTAGCAATTTATATTTTATTTCAAAAATTGATAAATTTTTAAGTGCAACTACTTCATGAAAATATTTTTCTACGTACTTTTCATCATTAATATAACCTAATTCAATTAAATTTTCAATAGTCTCTTCCACTAGGTCAGAGTCCTCATTCTTGAATTTTTCACGTACTTCACGCTCTGTTCTTTTTTTATAAAAAATATATTTTAACATTTTAGTTTTTAGTTTATCTATTTTTGCTAAATGTTCTAAATCCATTTATTTCTCCTCATATATATTAATAAAGATGCATAAATTATATGCATCTTTATTAGTAATTGCAATTTATTTTGATTATTCTTCGTCCTCTAGTTCTTCTTCATCTTCTTCTACATCAACTGGTTTCTTTTCGTCTAATGCTTGTTCAAATGCCTTATTCATATTATCTCTAATTTTTTTCTCAACTTCTGCCATAACTTTTGGATTTTCTTCTAGATATATTCTAGCATTGTCTCTTCCTTGGCTAATCTTAGCTCCGTTATAACTAAACCAAGCTCCGCTCTTTTCAATTATATCTAAGTTAACAGCTAAATCTAATATACTTCCACTCTTTGAAATTCCTTCGCCATATAATATATCAAATTCTGCCTCTCTAAATGGAGGAGCAACTTTATTCTTAACAATCTTAACTCTAGTTCTGTTTCCTATAACTTCACCATTTTGTTTAATATTTTCAACTCTTCTTATATCAAGTCTTACTGATGCATAGAATTTTAAAGCTCTACCACCAGGTGTTGTTTCTGGATTACCAAACATTATACCAACTTTTTCTCTTAATTGGTTGATAAAGATGATTGCAGTTTTTGATTTATTTAAAACACCTGCTAGTTTTCTTAAAGCTTGTGACATTAATCTAGCTTGAAGAGCTACGTGTGTGTCTCCCATGTCGCCATCTATTTCAGCTTTAGGAACTAATGCTGCAACTGAGTCAACTACAATTATATCAATTGCTCCACTTCTTACTAAAGCTTCTGTAATTTCTAATGCTTGTTCACCTGTATCAGGTTGTGAAACTATTAAGTTATCAATGTCAACACCAAGTTTCTTTGCATATACTGGATCTAAAGCATGTTCTGCATCTATAAAAGCAGCTACTCCTCCAGCTTTTTGTGCTTCTGCTGCACAATGAAGAGCAAGTGTTGTTTTACCTGAAGATTCAGGTCCAAATATTTCTATTATTCTTCCTTTTGGAATACCGCCAATTCCTAGAGCAACATCTAATGTTAAAGCTCCTGTTGGAATTGCTTCAACTTCCATTGCTTTATATTCACCAAGTTTCATTACTGAACCTTTTCCAAATTGCTTTTCTATTTGTCCCATTGCAGCATCTAGTGCTTTCATCTTTTCGCTTATGTTTTCTTTCATAATTTCTTCTCCTTAATACATCTTATAAAATATTTGTTCTGTGAACCTTTGTTCGTGTTTATTATATCTAATAAAAATTTTTTGTCAATACTTTTTTAATAATTTTTTCTATACCATTTTTCTATATAATTATATATGTTATAAGCTGTAGGCATTAAATTACCTGCTAAATTCGTATTATAAACTAAAAGATTCTTTTCTCTTGCTAAACTTAAAATAGGTTTTTCTTCATTATATATTTCTAGAATTCTAATATATTTTTCTGCAATTTGATTCATATCACCTAATTGTTTACATTCTTCCATTATCTGGCTTATTTCAGCATTATAATAATTTGAAAAATTTCCTGATCCAAAGAAACTACTTAAGTTTGGTGTAAAACTAGATGTATAATTAACTAATATAGCATCATATCCTGTACGACTATTTAAAAGGTTATGATAATTAGCATTGTTATAATGTCTTATTGTTACTTGAATTCCAGCATTTGCCCATTGCCATTTCAAATTTTCTGCAATTGCGACGTCTGTTGCATTATCAGAGTTTACTGCTAAAGTAAATGTTAGTCTGGTAAATTTGCTTCCATTTGCTTTTTGCCATGAATTGTTTCTATATACCCATCCATCTTCTCCTAGCAATGTACCTGCAATTTCAGAATTATATCCGTTGTCAATTTTGTCAGCTTGATATAAGTAACTTCCAAAGTCTAATGGAAAATCAGATTGTCTATAGCTATTACCATAACAGCTAGCGACAGTATTTGTTTTATCTATATAGTAACAAAGAGCTCTTCTAACTTTACTACTTGCAAGAATTGAGTTTGCTGTATTAAACGCAATAAAATCATAGTTTCTTCCATCAAATTCTTTTGCTGCAAATCCTATAGTTCCTATATATTGGTTTACACTAGATTGTGTTGTATTAATAACATCCACATTACCATTTTTAAAGTCATTATATACTTCACCCATTGTTCCATATACATTTATATTTACTTTTTCTAATACTGTATGTTTACTTTCATTCCAATATTCAGGATTTTTAGACAATCTTATAACTTTTTCATCAAAACTCTCTATCATAAACATTCCAGTACCAATCGGAGTATTGGTTTTTTCAGAATTATAGAAATCAATTCCTTCATAGTATTTATAACACATAATAGGAAAAGTTAAATTATATTCGAAAAATTGAACATCTTGGTCTAAAACAAGTTTTATATGATGATCATCCTGTACTTCATAACTTGCTATTCTCTCTACGTTCTTATTATATATTGAATAGGGATTACTTTTTAATAAATCCAAAGTATATTTAACATCAGTTGCCGTAAAGTCAGTTCCATCAGACCATTTAACACCTTCTCTTAGTTTAATAATATATGTGATGTTATCTTCTTCTTTCTCTATTTCTTCAGCTAAACCACCACTAATTGCATAATGTTCATCAAGTTCTACTAAAGAATCGAAAATAATTCTACTTATTTCTTGAACGTGTTTATTCGCACTAATAATTGGATTAATAGTATCTAAACCAGAAATAGCTAATCTAAGCTCTTTTACAACGTTTTCTGTTTCCTCTTGTTCTTGTGAAACATTCTTTTGAGCTTCTTCTTGAGTGTTTTCTCTTCTATATATTAAATAAGTTACTATTGAAAGAGCTATTATAACTATTATAAAGATATACTTAAAAGCATTAGTTCTTCTCACCTTTTCACCTCTTTAGAGTTTATTTCAAATTCAATCTTTCTATAGAAACAACTTTATTTGTTGTATCATCAATTTCAAATATACATCCGTTTAACTTTGCCTCTCCCGGTGCTAATTTATATCTTTCAGGAATTGAAAGAGTAAATCTTTTTAATGATGCCTCTATATCCATACCTATTACTGAATTCTTTGGACCAGTCATACCAATATCAGTTATATATCCTGTGCCATTTGGCAATATTTGTTCATCAGCTGTTTGAACATGAGTGTGTGTACCATATATTATTGTAACTTTTCCATCTAAATATCTGCTCATTGCAATTTTTTCTGCAGTTGCTTCTGCGTGAAAATCAACTATTATAATATCAGCTTCTATTTGTGATAATAGATTATCCATATATTCAAATGGACTATTAGCCAAAACTGACATAAATGTTCTTCCAATTAGATTGATAGTACATATTTTTTTATTATTTCTTTCTAATATTGAATAACCATTTCCAAGATTATTTTTAGGTAAATTAGCAGGTCTTAGAATATTTGGATTTTCAACAAATTTAAATATATCCTTTTTTCCCCATGTATGGTCACCCATAGTAATGACATCAACGCCACTTTCTATTAGTGCTTTATATTGTTGTTCTAGAAGTCCAAATCCATCAGCAGCATTTTCTGCATTAACAATACAAAAATCTACTTCCTCTTTTAATTTTTTGTATTCGTTAATAAACTTTTTAACTCCTACATTTCCAACTATATCACCAACGGTTAAAATCTTCATTTTTATATTCCTTCCTAAAACTATTAGTTATCAAGTTGTTCTTTTGTTGCTTTAATAACATTATTAAGTAACATAGTAATCGTCATAGGGCCCACCCCTCCAGGAACTGGAGTAATGTAACTTACCTTATTACTTACATTTTCAA
>JAEEGL012581272.1_pt1 | contig 60451 bp, 25 predicted proteins | sample 9134231 | NCBI WGS metagenome assembly JAEEGL01 (sample SAMN16246548, study PRJNA631951) | gut metagenome | biome: gut microbiome; feature: rumen; material: fiber-attached | host: Bos | place: Iran: Karaj | collected 2018-10
GTGCCATCGGTCATCATGTGATGGAAACCCGCTGGTTGCGCGATACCACCTACATGCATCAGATACTGCGCACATGGTATTACGGCAACGACGGACAGGCCATGCAGCGTATGAACAAGTTCTCCAGCTGGAACCCACATGCCATCTACGAGGCCTTCAAGGTGCAGGGCGACACCACTTTCCTGCTCGCTCTCCGTCCGCGGTTAGAAGAGGAGTATGCCCGCTGGAAGAGCACCAACCGACTGGAAAACGGCCTCTACTGGCAGGGCGACGTGCAGGACGGCATGGAGGAAAGCATCTCAGGCGGACGCAAGAAGCAGTATGCCCGTCCGACCATCAACAGCTATATGGCGGCCAACGCCAAGGCTTTAGGTCAGATTTCGCTCTTGGAAAACCAGCAGCAGAAAGCAACGGAATACGACAACGAATACCGGGAGCAGCTGCGCCTCATCGAGGAGAAGCTGTGGAACAATGACCAGCAGTTCTTCGAGACAATGCGCGGCGACTCTTCTGCCCAGGTGCGCGAGGCCATCGGTTACATGCCCTGGTATTGCAATCTCTTTGAGGGGCAGGAGGGAAAGCCCAAGTATGATGTGGCCTGGAAACAGCTGACCGACGAAAAAGGATTCTGCGCCCCCTACGGACTGACCACTGCCGAGCGCCGTCATCCGTTGTTCCGCTCACACGGTTTCGGCAAATGCGAATGGGACGGAGCCATCTGGCCCTTTGCCACGAGTCAGACGCTGACAGCGCTGGCCAATTACCTGAATGACGGAACCACCGTTTCCGGCATCGATTCATCCGTCTTCTTCAAGCAGATGAACCTTTACGCCCAGTCGCAGCATATGCGCGGCAAGCCTTATATCGGCGAATATCTCGACGAGACCACCGGCTACTGGCTGATGGGCGACCGCGAACGTTCGCGCTATTACAACCACTCCACCTTTGCCGACCTTGTCATCACAGGTTTAGCTGGTCTGCGTCCGCAGGCCGACGGCAGTATCGTTGTCAATCCGTTAATACCTGCCGACAGTTGGAATTACTTCTGTCTCGACGGTATCCTTTACCGAGGACAGCTGCTCACCATCATCTGGGACCGCGACGGCCAACACTATCATCAGGGACAGGGTCTCACGCTGATGGTCAACGGCAAGACGGTGGCTCGTCGTAATGACTTAGGACAACTGAAATACAAATGAAACGATTTCTCTTCATCACCCTCCTGCTTCTCACTGCAGAAGTCTCGGCACAGACCTACGAGACACGCTACGCACGCCCTGTCCATGACATCATGCTGGACGTCGCCAAGAGGTTCGGCGTAAAGTTCAAGTTCGATGCCAATGTCGACACTGTGGGCGTCATGCTGCCCTATGCCGACTTCCGCGTGCGTCCCTATTCTTTGGAGCAGACGCTCGACAATATCTGTAAACACTACGACTGGAACTGGTGGAAGCAGAATGGCAACCTCTACAAAATCAAGCTTTACGAATATCCGCGTCGCCATGAGGATGATGGGCGCCAGATGCTCGACTACCTTTCAGCGAAGTATGCCGACAGGACAGCATGGGAACAGCGTCGGAGTATTTTATTAAAAGAGGTACGCGAGCGGTTAGAGATTGACCAGTTTCTCGACTCATGCGTGAAGGATGTCCCAGCTGTTCTTTCTAAGATTCGGCGTCACGACGGCTACACTACTCAGAACATCTGCTTGGAACTGACACCTGGAGAGCACGTCTTCGGAACCATCTATTCGCCCCTCCGTAAGAAAGGACATGGGAGACTCTCGCCCCTTATCATTTGTCCCGACGGCCATTGGCCCTCGCGCTACCGTGATGATGAGCAACAGCGCTTGGCCACCTTGGCACGTATGGGCGCAGTATGCGTCGACTTCGATCTCTACGGCTACAGCCAGTCGAAAGCTGAAGTCGGTGACCACCACTCTCCCCGTGCCCATATCTTCCAGGCAGCCTGCGGACTGAAGCTGCTCGATTGGATGGTCAACAATCGTAAAGACATTGACACCACCCGCATTGCTGCCAATGGTGGCAGTGGCGGCGGCACGCACACCGTGCTCCTCACGCTGCTCGATAGCCGTATTACTGCTTCGGCACCTGTCGTGCATGTCGCATCACACTTCGATGGCGGCTGTCCCTGTGAGAGCGGTATGCCCGTGCAGCTGGCCGGTGGTGGTACTTGTGAGGCGGAGTTGGCGGCCATCATCGCCCCACGTCCCCTGCTACTCGTCAGCGATGGGGGCGACTGGACCTCGACCACTCCCGAACTGGAGCTGCCCTTCATTCGTCGCATCTTCGGGTTCTACGATGCAGAAAACCAGGTGCGCAATGTCCACCTCCCCAATGAGCGTCACGATTTCGGCCCCTCGAAGCGTCAGGCCGTCTACGACTTTTTTGCCGACATATTCGGTCTCGACCGCACCATGATTGACGAGGCGAAAGTTACCATCGAACCAGACGAAACCATGCAAACGATATTGAAATAACGACATGACAACAACGATGAACAGCAGAAGCGCCAGGCTTCTAACCATAGCACTATTCACGCTCTTTCCCAGCTTGTGCATAAGCACCAGCGCCTCGCCTCACCTCCTGTGGTACAACCATCCTGCACAGACATGGACTCAGGCGCTGCCCATCGGTAATGGCACTATGGGCGGCATGGTATTCGGTACACCAGCCGTGGAACGCATTCAGCTGAACGAGGAGACCATCTGGGCCGGCCAACCGAATCAGGTGGTCAACCCTCAGGCGAAAGAGGCATTGCCAAAGGTACGCCAGCTCATCTTCGAAGGCCGCTATAAGGAAGCTCGCGACTTGGCTGACCAAAAGGTGATGCCCGGCGCCGCCGGCCAGAACATGGGCATGCCCTACCAGCCCTTCGGCGACCTCTATGTCGCCCTGCCCGGCCATGCTGCCTACAGCGACTATGAGCGGCTCCTCGATATCGACAATGCGCTGAGCATCGTCCGTTATACCGTCGGCGGCGTACGCTATGAGCGTGAGACCATTGCGCCATTGGGCAGTAAGGTCATCGTTATGCGTCTGACGGCATCGCAGCCCGCCATGCTCAGTCTGACGGCCTCGTTCACCACGCCCCATAGCGACGTGCTGACAGGAAGTCTGCCTTTGGACGGTGACGAAGCCTGTGCTTATCTGCATGGCGTCGCTGCAAAGCACGAGGGGCTGAAGGGTAAGGTTCGTTTCATGGGACGTCTGGCGGCTCAGGCCGACGGCGGTCGTGTGACAGTTGCCGACGGTCAGCTGTCGGTTGTCGGCGCAGACACTGTCACACTCTACGTGTCCATTGGCACTAACGTCATCGACTATCAGGACATCACGGGCGATGAGGAGACGCAGAGCCGCGAGCGCCTGCAGCAGGCCATGGCCCTCGGCTACGACCGGCTGAAGGCTCGCCACCTGCAGCTCTATCATCACTATTATGACCGCGTTCGTCTTGATTTGGGCGACGACTTGTTCCCAGGGCTGTCCACCGACCAGCGCATCAGTCGTTTCGCTGTCGATGGCCATTCACAACCTGATAACCATCTCGTAGCCACTTATTTCCAGTTCGGTCGTTACCTGCTTATCAGCTCATCGCAGCCTGACAACATCAACCCTGCTAATCTTCAGGGTATCTGGAATGAAAAGATGCTGCCGTCGTGGGACTCGAAATACACTACGAATATTAATCTCGAGATGAACTACTGGCCTGCCGAAGTGACGAATCTCACCGAGATGAACGGTCCGCTGTTTCGCCTTATCCGCGAAATCAGCCAGACGGGACGCCAGACGGCTCGTGATATGTATGGTGTCGACGGGTGGGTGCTCCACCACAACACCGACCAGTGGCGCATCACAGGTCCCGTCGACCGTGCTGCCAGTGGGCTGTGGCCAACAGGTGCTGCCTGGCTTTGTCGACATCTGTGGGAGCATTACCTGTTCACGGGTGACACAGCCTTCCTACGCGAGGTCTACCCCATCATGCACGACGCTGCCCGCTTCTGCTCACAAATTTTGGTTGAGCACCCCACCCGTGGGTGGCTCGTTATCTGCCCAGGTGAGTCGCCGGAGCATGGCGGCAAGGGCCGGCCGACACCCCTTGACGCCGGTGTGACGATGGACAACCAGATACTGACCGAGCTTTTTGGTAATGTGCTGGCTGCTGCCGACATTATTGGCGCCGATGATGACCTGCTGCCGATACTTCGTGAGCAGCTCAAGCGTCTACCGCCGATGCAGATAGGCCGATGGGGACAGCTTCAGGAGTGGCTCGACGACCTTGATGACCCGGCTGATGACCACCGCCATTTCTCACACCTCTATGGTCTCTATCCCTCCGATCAGATATCGCCCTTCCGCACCCCAGAGCTGTGGCAGGCTGCACGCACCTCGCTGACCGCGCGCGGTGACGTCAGCACCGGCTGGTCGATGGGATGGAAGGTCTGCTCGTGGGCCCGCCTTCTCGATGGCGAGCATGCCTACAAGCTTATCCAAGACCAACTGACACTCACAGTCGACACTTTCCTCATTTTTGGCACTGTCAAGCAGCGCGGTGGCACCTATCCCAACATGTTCGACGCCCACCCGCCATTCCAGATCGACGGTAACTTTGGCTGCACAGCCGGTATCGCCGAAATGCTGCTCCAAAGTCATGACGGCTGTTTGTTCCTGTTGCCTGCCCTGCCCTCCGCTTGGAAGGATGGCTCTATACATGGGCTAAAGGCTCGCGGCGGTTTCGAGGTCGACCTTTGGTGGCGCGACGGCCAGCTAGCCAAGGCCGTTATCCGCTCGGCCAACGGCGGCACATGTCGTCTACGCTCGTTCACGCCCCTGAATGGCAAGGGCCTCAAGACGGCGAAGCCTTATCCCGTCACCTCTCCGACCGCTCTCACTACCTACGTCTACGATCTGCCTACCAAGGTTGGCGGCGAATACACCATTAACTAATCCTACCACTCACCATGCGACGAACAACACTCCTTACCCTGCTGGCAATGCTGGCACTCGGCCTTCAAGCTGCAAAAGTCTACAAGCCGTGGACCAACGGCAAACTACAAGTATCGGCAAACCACCGCTATCTTGTCCACGAGAACGGCACGCCCTTCTTCTGGCTTGGCAACACTGCATGGCTCATGCCCGAACGACTCAACCGCGACGAGGTGGAGTACTACCTAAACTGCGAACGTGAGCAGGGCTACAACGTTGAGCAGGTGCAGGTGCTTAATGCCATCCCCACTTTCAATGTCTACGGCCAGGCCGCCAACGACGAGAGCTTCGACTTCGAGAAGTTCACAAGCGATGAAATCGTAAATAGTAAATCGTTAAATCGTCAATCGTCAAATCGTCAATCGTCAAATCGTAAATCACTTTACGGTTACTGGGACCATCTCGACTACATTGTCGACATGGCAGCCTCTAATGGCATCTACATTGCCATGGACTGCATTTGGGGCTCACTTATTGAAAAGATGTCGCCCGAGAAAGCCACCAAGTATGGCCGTTTCTTGGGTGAGCGCTATGCCAAGAAACCCAATATCATCTGGATGATTGGAGGCGACATTATGGGCGACAAGGGCATGGCATCGTGGGAAGCGCTCGCACGGGCTATCCGCAAGGCCGACCCGAACCACCTGATGACCTTCCATCCGCGTGGCCGCACCACCAGCGCCTGGTGGTATAACGACCGTGAGTGGCTTGACTTCAACATGTTCCAAAGTGGCCACCGTCGTTATGGACAGCGCAATGGCGACGGTGATTATACTATTCGTGACAACACCGAAGAGGATAACTGGCGCTACGTGGCCATGAGCTGGGGCGAGAAAGCCGAGCAAATAGAGGGCCGTGAAGTGAAGGGGCCACAAAAGCCCGTCATCGACGGCGAACCGTCGTATGAGGATATCCCACAGGGCCTGCACGACTTCTCGCAGCCCCGCTGGCAGGACTACGATGTGCGCCGTTATGCCTACTGGGCCGTCTTCGCCGGTTGTTTCGGCCACACCTATGGGCATAACAGTATCATGCAGTTCATGCGCCCCGGCGTGTTGGCCTCGTTTGGAGCCGGCAAGGCGTGGTGGGATGCCATGAACGATCCTGGCTACCGGCAGATGAAATACCTGAAGTGGCTCATGCTTGCCCTGCCTTTCACCGAGGCTGAGGCCGATCAGAGCGTCATTACCTCACCGAATGGAGAGCGCTACGACCGTGTCATCGCCCTGCGTGGCCCCGATTTTCTGCTGCTTTATAATTATAGCGGACGACCCATGCAGGTCGACTTAACGACGATTGCTGGCGCGAAGAAGGCCGTGTGGCTGATGAATCCTGCTGATGGCTCGCTGCAATATTTGGGTGAGCGTGACAATGCGAAGGCCGACTTCAACTTCGATGGGGCCTACCTGCGTCAGAGCGACCGCGTGCTGATTGTTACCGATGCCTCCAAGAGCTATTTCGACAAGGCTCAGACATCACTTTTGGAACGCTACTACTGAGTGCCGCCCCTTTTCCCCCTCCACCACCTTCTTGTCGGGTGTGCGGCATATTTGCCGCCCCCTCAACTCCTAACTCCTAATTCCTAACTCCTATGCTAAACAACAAAAAGTTTAAAACAACAATTCAAACGGCGGCCCGCGGCATGCTGATACTGACCACAGCGGCACTACCCATGCTGCTGTTGCCCTCAACAGCTCATGCCGAACAGGCAGCAACGCCCGCCGTCGAGCAGGTAAAGACTGTCAAAGGCCATGTGACCGACGAGTTCGGCGAACCCATGATTGGCGTCACCGTCAAGGTGAAAGGCTCAACGGCAGGCACCGTGACCGACATGAACGGCGACTTCACCATCGACATGGGTGGCAAGAACAATCTGGAGCTGAGCTACGTGGGCTACATGCCCATGACCCTGCAGGCCAAAGGCAGTGGCACGCTGCAGATTGCCATGAAGCCCGACTCGAAGATGATGGACGAGGTGCTGGTCATTGGCTACGGTACGGTGAAGAAGCGCGATGCCCTTGGGGCCATCTCGCAGGTAAAGGCCGACGACATCAAGCAAGCCCCCGTGCTCAATGCCATGGAAGGTCTGTCGGGCAAGATTGCCGGACTTGACATTACCCGTGAGTCGGGCCAGGCAGGTGCCTCACCGCAGATACTCCTTCGCGGTAACCGTTCGCTGCAGGCCGACTGCTCGCCCTTGTTTATCATCGATGGCGTACCCGGCAGCATCGACAACTTGAACCCCAATGATATAGAATCGATCGAAGTGCTCAAAGACGCCTCGTCGACTGCTATCTATGGTGCCGAGGGTGCCAACGGCGTGGTCATCGTCACCACTCGGCAGGGCGTAAAAGGTAAGACACAGGTCGACTTCAATGCCTACGTAGGTATCAATGCCTTCCCCAGCTATCCCACCACGCTGTCGGGCCAACAGTGGATTGACTTCCTCGTGGCGGGCTACCGTGCCGGTGACGAGTACATGCCAGGAGACGAGCAGGGCGACATCGTCTACATGGCTTTCCAGGGAGCAAAGCTTAGCGACGGCGCCTACCAGGCTTATAAGAATAATGAGTGGGTGAACTGGCGCGACGAAATCCTGCAGACGGGCGTCCAGCAGAACTACAACGTCTCTGTGCGCGGAGGCACCGACAAGAGCCAGTCGTACATGAGCGCCGGCTACCAGCAGGAGAAAGGCCTCTATCGCAACGATAGGGCCGACGCACTCACCTTCCGTGCGGGCAGCAACTACCTGCTGAACAGCATGGTCACCATCGGTTTCCAGTCGACGGTGTCGTACAAGAACCGTGAGCGCCGCAACACCCGCCTGAGCAAATCGCTTACCCAGATTCCTCTGGGACAGGTCTACAACGACGACGGCACGCTGAAGCAGTACCCCATCGACGATATGAACACCTACGTCAACATTTTGGCTGACGACCAGAACTTTGCCTACAAGAACAATACGAAGTCGACGCACATCACTATTGCCCCTTATGTTGAGATAAAGCCGCTGAAGGGGCTCTCGCTGAAGTCGCTCATTAATACGTCGCTCTCCAACAACCGGCAGGGCGTGTGGGACGGTCTGAATACCTACATGGAGCTTACCGGTTCCCAGTCGCCTAACCAGCGTTCGGCAACCTACACCAACGGCAATGGCTGGGGCTACTCGTGGCAGAACGTGCTGAACTACGCCTTCACCATCGGCCAACATCACGACGTCACGCTCACCGGCGTCACGGAGTACGGCAAGAGCCGTAGCGAGGGCAGCTCGATGTACAACGAGGAGTTCAACTTCGACGACTATCTTTATTATAACTTCACCGACGGTAAGAACAAAACAACGACAACGAGCTATGCCGAGACTTCGAAAATGTCGTATGCCCTGCGTGCCAGCTACAGCATGATGGGGCGCTATCTGCTCTCGGCTTCGGTGCGCTGGGACGGTGCGTCAGTGCTCTACAAAGAAAAACGCTGGAACGCATTCCCTGCCGTCAGCGCAGGTTGGCGCATCAGCGACGAGCCGTTTATGAAGGGCACACGTTCGTGGCTCGACAACTTGAAACTGCGTGTGGGCTACGGTATCACCGGCAATTCCAGCATAAAGCCATACTCGTCGCTGCAACTCGTTGAGACGTCGGCAACCCATGTCACCCTGGGCGATCAGGACGTCACGCCTTACAAGCTCACTGAGCATGTCACGAACTACGACCTGACGTGGGAGAAATCCTACAACTGGAACGTTGGCGTAGACTTCGGACTCTTGGGTGGGCGCATCGACGGTGCTTTGGAACTCTACACCACTGACACAAAGGACGTGCTCTACGACCGGCCGCTGCCTACGGCTTTTGGTGTCTACAATGCCAAGACCACCTACAAGAAGACCTCGAACATCGCTCGTATCCAGAACCGTGGTATCGAGCTGACCATCAACAGCCGAAATATCGTCAACCGCGACTTCACGTGGGCCACAACATTTACCTTTGCCAAGAACGTTGAGAAGCTCAAGGAAATCAATCTCGGAAACAACGTCACCGTCGACAACCTCGTGGCGCTCAACCTTTTCCTCGATAATCCTGTCAATACCTTCTACGGCTACAAGAAACTGGGCATCTGGCAGAAAAACGAGGAAGAGCAGGCCAAGTGCATGGGCAACGAAGTGGGAACCGTGAAGGTCGACGTGCCACAGCTCGTTTGGGATCCTAATTATGCCTACCAGACGCTCGACGACGATGGCAATGTAGAAGGACAGCACAAGGGTGCCTACTACATTCCCGGAGAGGTCGACGAGAACGGTCAGCAGGTCTACTACACGCGTGATAACCCCTACGTTGTGAGTGCCAACACTGACCGCCAGATACTCGGCTCGAAGACGCCCGACTGGACCATCGGTCTGCAGAATGTCTTTACGTATAAGAACTTTGACCTCAGCATCATGATGAACATGCGCTGGGGACAGATGATCAATGGCGAGTTGCTATCTTACATCAGCAATGTCAACCAACCGGAGTGCTATGACTACTGGACTGAGAACAATCCCACCAATGCCTATCCGCGGCCTATTCAGGGCTATTCCATGACCACCGCCCAGAAGGAGTCGATGTACTACGTCGATGGCTCTTTCTTTAAGATTAAGAACATCACACTCGGCTACACCCTCCCCCGAATGGCCATGCAGAAGCTCGGCGTGACCAAGGCGCGTCTCTATGCTACCATCACGAACCCCTTCATCCTCGCCAAGGAGCACAGCTTGCTCAAGGGCATGGATCCAGAGTCGAACGCGAGCGACAAGTTCCCCCTCTACAAGACCCTCGTCTTCGGTGTGAATGTGTCGTTCTGACAGCCCCTCCTCGACTCCTCAACTTCCCATTTTTAGACAAGAGAATCAAAGATGAATACCAAAATGATAACCGTCAAGAAACACAAGAAGTTTGTGAAAGGCCTGATGGCGGCAGCCTCACTTTTCACTTTTCACTTAGCACTTCTCACCTCCCTCGCCTCTTGTTCCATCGACGAGACCAACTACTCGTCGCTCGATCAAGAGATTGTCTATCCCACCCAGGCAGGCTACGATGGACTCGTCGAGGCATGCTACGAGAACGTCTACTACCTCTACGGCAAGATGGACGGCATCGACCTCATGGAGATGGGCACCGACCTCTGGATGAACGAGAGCCGTAGCGGCAGTCACGGCGAGCTGACCAACTACAACGAGAACCTCAACACCTCAACGGGTGTGGTACGCGTGGTGTGGAACGCCCTCTACGGCACCGTCGCCTACTGTAACACTGCCATCTACTATGCTAACGCTCCCGGCGCTTCTTCTGTCGCTGTGCCCGACGCTTCTCCGGCGGGCTCCCGTTCTGCCAAGGCCGCCGAGGCCTACTTCCTCAGGGCCTTTGCCAATTGGCACATCGTCGAGAACTGGGGTGGCGTCGTGCTCAACACCTCAAGCATTGCCGAGGCCGGTGCCTTGGAAAACGCCGAGCGTGCCAGCGAGGAAGACTTCTACCGCCTCATTATCAGCGACCTGAAGTACGCTGCCGACAACCTACCCGAGACGCAAGCCGACCGAGGACGTGCAACAAAGTGGAGCGCACTGGCCATGCTTGCCAAGGCCTACCTGCAGCGCACCCGACTCTACCCCGACGGCTCTGCCGAGCGTAAGGCCTGTGCCGACTCTGCCTGGCTTGCCGCCAAGCAGGTCATCGACGGCCGTCAGCTCTATGCCAGCGATGCCACGCAGAGCGGCAGCACGAAGTACTGGCTCGATGCAAACAACAAGTCGAACCTCGAGAACCTCTTCATCGAAGCTGTCGACCACGTCAATGGCTACAACCCCGAATGGTGGAACCGTGGACGCACGCGCCAGTACTACCAGATGGCCATTGGCTCTGCTGCTCAGGATTTTGGCATCAGCAGCGACGGCTGGCGCTATGGGCGTGCCAACGCCACTGTCTGGCGTCCCACCCTCTACTTGCTTCAGACGTGCTTCGAACCGCGTGAGGATACCCCCGACACACGCTTTGCCGACAGTTTCTACTACAAGTATTACATTGGCACCAAGCAGCACGTCGTCTCGAAGAGCAACTGGGCCAAGTACGGTAAGGACGTGTCGCTTTACAACACCCGCCGGCCCTCTAACTACACCATCACCGGCAATGTGAAGACCGCCCTCGAGCTGCGAGGAACGAACTTCAACTACTACGCTGACAACGGCACTGCCACCGACGCTGTCTTCGAACTCGAAGGCAACGATGCCGCTATGGGGTGCTTTACGCCTAATTGGGACCTCGATTCCGCGTGGTGCGCACAGCAGAAGTTCCTTGCTGCCGGCCCCAACCAGTACATGGACAAAGTCGGCGACGGCCCCACCGCCAAGATTGGCGGACTGGCCAAGAACAGCAACCTGCGCTCGTTACAGCCGTCGCTGAAGAAGTTCTCGTGTGTACGCTATCTGCACTCCAACCAGGAGTGTGAGCAGGACATAGCCATCCTGCGCCTCACCGACATCTACCTCGTTGCAGCCGAGGCCGCTGTCATCAGCGGACAGCACCTCAGCGAGGCCCTGGGCTATTTGAACACCGTGCGGCGCCACGCTGCCCTGTCGACAGATGCCAACAAGATGGATGTCACGGCTGCAGAACTGAACATCGACTTCATTCTGCAAGAACGCGCTCGTGAGCTTTGTGGTGAGCAGTGGCGATGGTACGACCTGAAACGTACTGGGCGCCTCAATCAGCAGTACCTCACTGAGACCGGCAAAAACCCGTTCATCACCACGTTCAACCAGCGCCACCTCGTGCGCCCCATACCACAGGAGTTCCTCGACCAGATCGCCAATGCCGATGCGTTTGGCACCAATGGCTATTAGGCTGTTAGCACCTCAATTAGCTCCCCATAGCACCATTGCTCCCGACACTTCTCCGTCGGGCTGCACCTCCGAATTCCTCCCCATTGTTTCCCTCCCATCCCTTACCTCAAAGCAGGTGAGGGATGGGAGGGATTCTTGATGGCTAAATTATCTTAAATATTGTGTAGGAATGGCACTTTTTTCTTTGTTATTTATTAACTTTGTCCCCAAATAACGATTCGGCGGCGCTTGCTACAAGTGTCCCCCACTTAAACAACTAATTTATGAAGAAAATTTTTACGCTTGCATTTCTTTGCGCATTTGCCATCGGCAGTGTTTCAGCTCAGGATGGAAATGCCGACAAATCTTACACACTGACCAAGAATCGCGTCATTTATCTTACCTGTGACACGATGACCATTGATCCGGCTTATCCGGAAGACACACTCTACTGGAACGCTTCCATGCTCCAGAATCCCTTCAACGACGCCGGCATGGCCCTCAATGGCATGGACGCCACCGACTGGAACTACCAGGTGGCTTTCCGTAACGACTATGCCGACCCTGAGACAGGCTTCATGATTGACAAGGGTTACTACCGTGGCATCACGCTGATGGAGACCACGCTGGGGCTCTATGGCACCTACCAGACACTCGATGGCGAGGAGTTCGACTACTCGGCAGGCTATAAGAACCTGAAGAAGGCCATTCTCTATTTCGTGCCCCTGCCCAATGCCAAGTGCGCCAGCCACGGCTATAACTTCAACCACGACCGTCTGCCCAGCAACGGTGGACGCATCGAGGCGCAGTACATGAACCCCGACGGCACCCAGAAGTCAAACAATGCCTACCGCGATGCCACCATCGGCACCACGCTTGTCAGTGGCGGCACACCCTGTGAGGTGGACGCCGAGCACCCCGAGGGCCTGAGCTACGACGAGTATTATTACGACCTCAGCAACTGTCCGCTGAACTACTCCGCCCTCGACGACGATGCTTTCATCACCGGCTACAATGCCGCCTGCATTACCATCGACAAGCCGTTCAAACTGTCCGTGGACTTGACCAACGCGTTGCGCTCCACCCGCTATGATGATCAGACCGAGGAAGGCAAGAAGACCGAGTTCATCAAGATGCCTATCGACGGCTTGGAGGAGCTCGAGATGACCTACTACTTCGCTGAGGCTAACGACACGTGGCCCTTCGACCGCGAGCCCACCGAAGAGGAAGTCGGTTCCTACACCTCGGCCACGGGCTACAACCTCCTTACCCAGAAGTGGGGCAAGAAGGTGAACTGGTCGGCCGACACACCCATCAAGATCGGCATCAAGCGCCGCCTCTACCTTGTGGGCATCGCGCTGATCTGTGGCACCGAGGGCGCTGAGACCGAGTTCTTCAACGCAGGCGACTACAATGTCGTTCCCGAATTCACCACCGAGCAGGTGGCCGCCTTCGGTAATCCCGTCGCTGGCGAGATGCCTGCCGACCCCTGGGCCGACCGCCGCATCGGCAATGCCCATGGCGACCAGGGCATTAGCAATGCACTAACGAATCATGAGCGAATGAGCAACGAGGTTTACAACCTGCAAGGCCAGCGCGTCAGTCCCACCCATAAGGGCATTGTCGTCAGCAACGGCCAGAAGCGCGTCAATCAATAACTTTTTATAACAACTTCTATTATTAACTAAAACCAAAACAGCATGAAAAAACTATTCGCAATGGCAACGCTCGCAGTTGCCGCAATGAGTGCTAATGCTCAGGAGGTGACACCTCGTTCGCCGATTGTGCCTTGGGGCGCACAGGCCGAGATTATTATCACCAACGACCTGACCGAAAAGTACAGTGACGGCAGTTGGCATCTCACTGCCGACGCCCAGAAGTGGGTTGAGTACAATTACGATGGGACAACAGAGGGCGGTACCATCCAGCAGACCAACCGCAACAATGTGTGGTTCGACTTCTACGATGAGACCACCGACACCATGATTGTCACCAGTGAAGCAAAGGCCTGGGGCGGCTACCTCTCCGTCTTCTCAAAGGCTGGCATTAAAGATGGTCTGTTGGTAGTGGGTAAGAACCGCTATCCCTCATTCTATGTCACAGGCACCGACAAGGCCAAGTTCTACTTCTCCGGCTCAGCAAGCAAGGCTGGCTACCCACAGGTCGAGGTCTATGAGGTAGGCGCTGAGACGCCTGTTGCCACCTATACTGGCGACTTTGCCCTGACCAAGAGCACGTGGGACCACTCGACCCTGCTCATTGCCGATGGTCTTGACAAGGCTAAGAGCTACAAGATTGTCTGCCGTACGATGATGCTCGATGCTGAGACCAATACGTACAACTATGAGGGCAACGACATCGTGCTGCAGGTTGTGAAGTTCTACGGCGACCAGGCAGGTCTGCGCGAGGACGGCCTCATCATCAACGGCTCTGAGCTGGGTGGCTACATCAACGCCCACCTCGCTGCTTATCCTGAGGTGACTGACTTCACACTCGAAGGCAGCGGCAAGTACACCATCACCGAGGGCATCGTTGCAGACAAGGCGATCAAGCTGACTGGTGTTGCAAGTGCTCCCGCCACTATCGACGCTACGGGCCTGAAGGCTCCGTTCGTGGGTATGGCCGAGATTGCCGAGGATGCCGAGAAGGATTCACTCGGTTTCATCGCTATTGGCGATGTTGAGTTTGCCAACGTGAAGATCGACGCGCTGGGTCAGCCCCTGTTCTCTTCCAACAAGCAGAACTACCTGGTCAATGGCTTGTCCATCGACAACAGCGTCATTGCGCTCACTGGCAATCCCTTCGTCATCGACTTCCGTAATGGTGGCGTCGTTGGCAACGTGTCTGTCAACAAGAGCACCATTTGGGCTGCCACTGCTACTAGCAACTCGTTCTTCACCGGGCAGAGCGGCAAGAAGCCTACTGAGGCTGGACTGGAGGAGCAACTCTTCATGTTCGTCAACTCTACCCTTAGCAACATCGCCACTAGCAAGAACTTCTTCACCCATCGTTCCCAGGGTCAGAAATACCTGTCCTTCGGTGTGAGAAACAGTATCTTTGTCAACTGTGGTAAGGACAACTTCCTGGCCAGTCTGAACCAAGGTCAGACCAGCGCCAACCCGAGTTATCAGGTTGATGGTATCACCGTGCTGAAGACTGGTAAGGAGAATCCTGAAGACGAGGCTTCTGCCGACGTGCTGATCAACATCAACGACCTGCAGAGCACCAGCGACGAGACTGAGGAGATTGTGAACCCCGTCGACGGCGTGCCCTTCACACTGGAGAATGCCCTGGCAGGTAACTTCACCCTGAAGGCCAGCTCGCTGCAGGCTAAGAACAAGATTGGCGACTCCCGCTGGCTCGTTCCCTATGCTACCGACGCCATCAAGATCGAGGTCGACATGACTGAGAACACCGACTTCGTGGCAGCTCTCAACGAGAAGCTGCTGGAGAGCGAGCAGCCCTCGAGCATCGAGATCAGCTTCTGGGAGGCTGGTGAGTATCCCACCACTGGCGAGATCAACACCACCGCTCCTATCCGCATTCTCAACGGCTCTGACATCGATGCCGGCGCAGCTACCATCGTTGTGAACAATGGCATGACCCTCGGTGGCAGCATCGAGTTCAATGGCGTCAACCTGAAGGCCGGCGAAGGCTTCAGCGCTCCCATCATCACCCTCGCCGCCAACGAGTACAAGCTGCAGGACAATGGCTTCTACAACATGGGCGCCATCAAGTTCCTGAACATGAGCATCAAGAGCGGAACGCAGCAGATCCTCTTCGGCAACAAGATTAAGAACCAGATCAGCGAGCTCCTCGTTGAGAACTGCTTCGTCGACATCGACGGTTGCACCAAGGTGCCCTTCGACTTCAACGGTGGTGGTGCCCTCGGCGCCTTCAACATCAAGAAGTCTACCATCTGGGCCGCCAATGCCACCGAGTCGTCGCTGTTCAGCACCCAGAGCGGCAACAAGGCTACTGAGGCTGGCTTCACCACTCAGAACTTCGCCATCGACAACTCGACACTTTACAATGTCGCTAAGGCCAAGAACTTCTACACCCATCGTCAGGCTAACCAGACATGGCTGGCCTACTACCTCCGCAACAACATCTTCGTGAATGTTGGTAAGAGCGGTCAGGTGGTCAAGGGCATCAACCAGGGACAGTCGGGTAAGAACCCGAAGTGGACAGTCAGCGGCAACGCCTTCTTCTTCGACGACGGTGAAGGCGGTCTGAAAGACACCAGCGCCGACGAGAGCACCGGCGATGCCGACGAGCCCGTCCAGAACAGCGTCACGGGTAAGATGGCCTTCAACAGCCTGGAGACACCCGACTTCGGTGGCACCTTCACGCTGGGCTATGGCAGCCAGGCTAACGAGAACCTCGGCGATCCTCGCTGGACCGTCACCTTCGAAAAGGTCTTTGCCGACTTCTACGGCATCGTAGGCGAGGTGACCGGCAGCTGGGATGAGGATCTTGAGATGACCATGACTGAGTGGGGCATCTTCGAGGCTGTCGCTGACAGCGTCAACGTTCCCGTGGTGAAGGACTTCGCTTACAAGCTCCGCACCGACAAGAACTGGGAAGGCTATCAGATTCCTGAAGACAACAGCAACCAGTTCTGGACGCCCGACACCGTTGGTATGTTCAAGGTGACCTTCAGAGCCGACGTGCTGAACAACGTCCTCACCGCCTTTGCCGAGCGCATTGGCGATGCTGAGGTGGAAGAGGCTGTCTACACCGTGGCTGGTGCCTTCGAGACTGAAGAGGGCCAGCAGGCTGCCTTCTTTGGCGAGGCTTGGAACACTGAGGTCGAGGCTAACGACATGACCCTGGGCGAGGACGGCATCTACACGCTGACCTTCACCAACGTGAAGCTCGCCAGCGCCGGCACCATCTTCTACAAGGTCGTAAAGGATCACTCGTGGACCACTAACTGGGGCTTCAATGGCAACAATGCCGACTATGTCATCAACGAGCCCGGTCTCTACGACATCACCTTCTACTTCAACCCCGTTGCACAGCTCGACAACGGCCACAACGTCAGCTGTAACGCTGTGAAGAAGACCCTGAAGGGCGACGTCAACGGCGACGGCGAAGTGGGCATCGGCGACATCGTCACCATTACCAACGTCATGGCTGGCATCGAGACCGATCCTGCCGTCAAGGAGCGTGCCAACGTCAACGGCGACGAAGAGGTGGGCATCGGCGACATCGTCACCATCACCAACATCATGGCTGGTATCGAGTAATCATTTCCGCAACCTTCTTGCCCCCACCCGTGGCGGGCAAGAAGGTCGGGGGACACTCCCAACACGAGGGGAAAACCCCTGCTATACAGATATCCTGCTCCTGGCCTCAGGAGCAGGATATCTTTTTCTCACCGCTTCCTCTGGCACCCCTTTCTTTTCGAAAAACTACGCTAAGTATTTTATAAAAACAACGAATTGAACGAATTGAACGAATTAAACAAATTACTCATTTTTTTACATTGTTGGAAATGATTCTTTCTAATTCTTGCTGATTTCTTTTAAAAACAATACCAAGTCATTATTAAACTTCTGCTGAAAATTTTGCTGTTTGAAAGAAAAGTTGTACATTTGCAGGGAAAAAACAAACAAACGAAAGACCTAAACGATGAAAACGATGATCCGACGTGCATTCCCCGTGTTGGCAATGCTCCTCAGCACGGCCGTCCTCCAAGCCCAAAGTCCAACCGCAACCACTCAGCAGTCCCCCGAAAACCTCCCTCATGCAGCAATGACCGGCGGTAGCTACCGTGTAGCCGACTGCTATGCCGGTGGTGACGGCACTAAGGAGAACCCCTTCCTCATCAGTAATGCCGACGAGCTGGCGAAGCTGGCTCACGACGTGGCTACGGAGAAGGACTTCTCGTTGGGCCGCTATTTCCGGCTGACACAGGACATCGTGTTCCATGAGGCTGTGGCCAATGTGGAGACTTCAAAGCTGGAGGATGGCACCGCTTGGCCTGCCTCGCCCGTCATTGGCCATTTCTCTACCGAGACCGACTACACCGCCTTCCGGGGCGTGTTCGACGGCGATGGCCACGCCATTCACGGCATCTACCATACCTTCAACCAGGACATCACCAACTACCTGGCACTGTTTCGCGTTGCCGAGGATGCCGAAATCCGTAACCTCGGCATCGTCGACAGCTACGTCTATGCCGGTGCCTATCTGAGCAATCTGGTGGGGCGTGCCATCAATACCCGCATCATCAACTGCTACGTCACCCAAAGCACCCTGAAAGGGTGGGGCTCCAACAGCGGGCCACTCTGTGCTCAGGCCCTCGGCACGACGAAGATTCAGAACTGCTACGTCAGCGGTGTTGCTATCGCCGTGAAAAACGATGCCGGCGCCATCGTAGGGCGTATCGGCAACGGCGATGTGAACCAGGTGGTCGTCGAGAACTGCTACACCACGGCGGCTATCACCCTGAACAACCGTGAGAACCGCGGCGGCGTGACGGCCACAAACGCTGAAGGCAGCATCGTGCGCAACTGTTACTTCACCTCAGCCGCCGGTGACAATGCCGTATGGCCTGCCCAAGACAAGGGAACCACTGTCGGCTGTCGGCAACTGACCGTTGAGCAGATGCAACAGGCCGACTTCCTGCAGCTGCTCAACGACAATAGTCGGCAGATACCCGCAGCCTGTCGCTGGCAGTCCTACGCCGGCGGAGGGGACTCACCATATCTACAATCCCCCATCCACGACTATCGTGAGATGACCCCCGACGTGGAGAACCAGCGCGAGGTGAGCATGCTGGCCACCAACCCCGTGCCCGCCAATGGCGACACCCATGCCGACATGGACGCCCAGATGCTGAGCTGGACGGCTGCCCGTGACGGCAAGACCGTCGCACAGTATTTATATATAGGTACCGATTCCGCCGCTATCGCCAGTGCTACGAGCTCGAGTGCCGTCGCCACGCTGGGCACCGACTGTGTCTTTAGCATCTCAAGCCTCGATTCTCCGCTCTCAAATCTCCAGAAGTACTATTGGCGTGTCGACCGTGTGGATGCCGATGGCATCATCACTGCGGGCGATGTGTGGATGTTTCAGCCGCGGCATTTGGCCTTCCCCGGTGCCGAGGGCTACGGACGTTTTGCACGTGGTGGCCGTGGCGGCAGGGTGGTCTACGTCACCAACCTCAATAGCGAGGGCCCAGGTTCACTGCGCTGGGCGCTGACCAATGGGCAGGGTCCACGCACCGTGCTTTTCAAGGTCTCGGGCATCATCGACCTTGGCTTCCAGCCCGTCAAGACCGACCCCTTCCTGACCATTGCCGCCCAGACCGCCCCAGGCAAGGGCATCTGCATCAAGCATAGTGACATCGGTGTGGGCAGCGACTGCATCGTGCGCCACTTGCGTGCCCGTCGCGGTCTGGGCACCCCCGCTGAGACGGGCAATGCCATTGGCACCGTCTATAGCGACCACACCATCTTCGACCACGTCACGGCCTCATGGGGCACCGACGAGACATTTTCATCGCGTGGTTCGCGTAACATCACCTTCCAGCGCTGCATTGTCAGCGAGGCACTGGGCATTGCCGGCCACCGCAACTACCCCGAAGGCACCAACCACGGCTATGCCGCCACCATCGGCGGCGACATCGGCTCGTTCCACCATAACCTGCTTGCCGACTGTAATGGCCGCAACTGGTCGATGGGCGGGGGCGCCGATGCTAACGGCCATTCGCAGGGGCGTCTCGACATGTTCTGCAATGTCTGCTACAACTGGAACGGGCGCACCACCGACGGCGGTGCCAAGGAGATGCAGTTCGTGAACAACTACTACAAGATGGGCCCCGACACGCGGCAGACCATCCTCTTCTCGGCCGATAACGAAACGGGTGGCGACCGCGACCAGCAGGCCTACGTCAGCGGTAATATACGCGAGAACAAGGACGGCTCGCTCACCGCTGACAAGCTGGGCGACACCTACCGCGCCACGGGTCCACAGCCCGAGAAGGCGTGGGTCAGCCAGCCCTTCTGGGATAGCTATGCCACCATCGAGACGGCACAGGACGCCTATAAGAGTGTGCTCAGCGACGTGGGGGCTAACCAGCCCTGTAGCGACCTCACCGACCAACGCATCGTCAGCGAGACGCTTAACACCACATACACCTATGTCGGCTCAAAGTCGGGCATCAAAGGTGAGATCGACGACGAGGCGGATGCTGGCGGCTTTGAGGACTATCCCGAGACGGCATGGCCTGCCGACTACGACTTCGACAACGACGGCCTGCCCAACTGGTGGGAGGAGCTGCGTGGTACGAATCCCCGCTCGCGTACCCTGAACTATGCCGATACCAATCGCGACACCGAGGGCGATGGCTATACCGAGCTGGAGCGCTATCTTGACTTTATGGCGCAGCCCCACCTTTGGCTGGCACCTGCCACGACGACCACGATCGACGTAACGGAGCTGTTCCGTGGCTATACCGGCAACTTGCAGGTGTCGCTCACCTCCAATGACAATGAAAGCATCACGCGCGTCGCTGACACCCAGCGTCCGACCTTCAGCTTCGACAACGGTCTGCTGACCGTCCAGGCCGGGGGCACGCCAGCACTCGACGAGGTCGTGCTCACCGTTACCGATGCCGATGGCTCTGCCTACAGCCGGCGCCTTGCCGTTGCCGTTACCGGCAATACGTCCGTGCTGCCGTCTGCCATCAGCGAGACCGTCAACAGGCCGGCTGACAACAGATGGTTTGACTTGCAAGGACGCCGCATGGCTGATACGCAGTTCTCAGTCCGTGATTCCCGGTTCAGGAAAGGAGTCTACATCGTCAACGGTCGGAAGAGGGTCGTGTGGTGACCCTCTCCAACTATTCGAATTGATGTGTCCGACATTTCGAATTGATGTGTCCGGCTTTTCGAATTGATGCGTCCGACGCTTCGAATTGATGTGTCCGGCACCTTGAACGTGAAAAACAAGAAATGACACTTTCTAAATTTCCTAAATTTCCCATTTCCGCTTTCCGGTGTAAATAAAGGGGTTTCCAGCAATTTACCCCCCAAAATACACCTTAGGTATACCTGCGCACTCCGCACGCGCGTGTTAGAAGTCCATGTACCTTCACCTCCTCCGCTCGGCTTTGCCGCTTCGCTCTGCGAAGAACTCCTTACTCAACTTGAGAAAGTTGAGAAAAAGTTTACAAATCAGAAAAAACGCTTCCGAAGACACCTTTGGTTGTGTGTACCGGAAATGGGAAATTTAGGAAATTTAGAAAGTGTCATTTTCAAATAATGGCATATAGGACTTTAATATTATATGTATTAATACATATAATATTAAAAACATTACATCCTCCTTGGACATCATTAAAACATACACCTTCTAAATTTCCTAAATTTCCCACCCTATTTTTTCAATTTATTTTACAAAAAAACATCATAGCCGCCCGTTAGGGGTGGTTCTGCCGTCCGGAATTGCCATCGGCTAAACGATGCGCAGCCGCTCCCCTCCCTTCAAGGGGCGATTTTGTCCTTAAGCGGACAAAATCTTCAAGTAAGGGGTGGGGTCTGTATCTTTTTCTCACACAGAGACACGGAGAACACGGAGGCTGCTTTGTGCTTAGGTATACCTAAGGTGTATTTTGGGGGGTAAATTGCTGGAAACCCCTTTATTTACACCGGAAAGCGGAAATGGGAAATTTAGGAAATTTAGAAAGTGCTATTTTCATATTACCGATTAACAGGCTTTAAAACTGCGGAAATTTGCTTTCGGTGCGGAAATGTGGTAACTTTGCACTGTCGTTCGTGAGGAGCGACCGAGCGCGAGAGCGAATGTAGCCCGCAGCCCCAGACACACATGGGGGTTGCGGGCTTGCTCGTTTTTTATTCATCTTCGCTATCCCAGACGTCGTAGTGGCGTGAGTCGGCCTCATGGGTGCCATCGTCCGTTCCACCATGGCTGATGTCGTCAGCCGACACCGTCGTTAGCAGGGACTCCACTGTTATGGTTGTCATTTCCGTGCAGGGCGCATCATAATACTTTTTCATACTCGATTCAGTCTTTTTAGTTCTTGCTGTTGTGTTCACTTAATCACGACTTTCTTGCCGTTTTGAATGAAGATGCCGTGCGATGGCGCTGCCACTCGCTGACCGTTCAGGTTGTGGTATCCACGCTCGGTCTGCGACGCGACGTTGCTAATGCCTGTCGAGACGCCGAAGGACATTTTGATTCGCGATTCCGCAACGTTGTCGTCGGTAAAGTCAAAATAGGCACGGAAGGCTTTCATGGGCTTCGTCTGCGCTGAGGCATACCAGAACTGGTTGCCGCTAATATATAGCGGTGTGTTTGTCGCCGCATTAAAGAAGTCGAAATCGGCAACGAACGTTCCCACGAAGTCCTCCATCTTGTCAGCAGTTCCACACGACACGCGCGGGTCTTTGCTTGGCTGCAGGTCGACATTCGGGACGGTGAATTGCGTGATGCCTTCGCCAGCAATCTTGATGATGTAGGGATGGTTGGCCTCCATGGCCGCCACGTCGGAGAAGTTCACCGTGATGTGGTCGTTGGCGGCGTCATAGTCGTAGCCAGTGAAGTCTCTGACGACGACACCTGTTCCGAAAGCACCTTCTATCTTGTCGGCAGTGATGGCAAAGGGGAGGCAGATGGTGCTCCAGCTGTCGGCTGCGATGGTGCGGTAGACTGTCACGTCCACATGCTGGGCGGCGACGGGAGCCACGGTGGATGTCTCGTCGAGGGTCACGGCTGAAGGATGCTCGAAGGGCAGTGGGTAGGGGTCGTTGGCGTTCTGATACCAATGGGTGCCGCTGTTACTATTGAGCTTGGCGAGCAGCTCACCGTTGGCCAGCTGGGCGTCCGTGACCGGTTCCAGTTGTCCTGAAGCGTCACGACTGCTGTTGTTACACCCTTCCACGTAGTAGCAGTTCACGTAGCGGGTGCCGTTGTTACGGCTGAAGTCGGCCGCGCTGACGCCGTTCACCGTGGCGGCATTGTAGCAGTTGGTGAAGGCGCTCCATCCTCCGCCTGACCAGCCTGAGAAGGCACCGCTCTCGTTGCCGCTGATGGCTCCCACGTTGTAGCAGTTGTTGAAGATGAACGAGGCCGAGCCTTCCATGTTGACGCCAATCATGGCACCGGCATTCACGCCAGTGGCTGTGACGGTGGCCTCGTTGCCACAGTTCTCGAGTGTGGTCTTCTGGGCATTGTTGCTGCCGCCATTGGTACCGCCGGCGATGCCACCCACATAGCTCTTGCCCCTGATGGTGCCGCGCGCTACGAGGTTCGCGATGCGGACACCGTCGGTGATGACGCCGAAGATGCCCTGATAGTCGTAGCCGGCATTGTCGAGGTGGAGCGTGACGCTGTGCGCCTGTCCGTCGAACTGTCCGTGATAGACGTTGGCCGGTGTGCCGATGGGTGTGTAGGCGGCACGTCCCTGATCGATGTCGGCCGTGAGGGTGGCGTTGTAGGTCACGCCAGCACCGCTGTTGACGGCATTAGCGAACCAGACGAGGTTGCCGATGCTGCCGATTTGGTAGGTGCCGTCGACCCGTGCCGGCTCGCGTCCGCTCATGACGTTGTGCTGGAAGCATACGTCACAGAGGTCGTCGTCGGCGGAGAACTGGTGGGGGTCGGTGTTGGCGCTGTTGGTGTTGCTGTAGCTCTCGGTGCCCTTGCTGACGCCATAGCAATAGAAGTCGCCGTTGTGGTAGACGAAATTGCCTTCGCCTACTGGCAGGGGCTTGTCGTCGGTGCCGAGCAGTTGGTGCCATTGTGGATCGCTCTGTCCCTGATTGAGCTTGTAGCAGAGCTCACCCGAGGCAAGGGTGCCGTCGTCGATCTTCGGGCAGTTGTGGTCGTAGTGGGTGTCGTAACAGTTTTCGATGTACCATGCGCCGCCGGCGGTGCCTCGGAAGAGGTTGTTCTGGTTGCCGTCCATGCCCGTCACCGTGCCAGTGTTGTAGCAATGGTCGATGCGGCTGTTGCCGTGAGTGCCTATCCAGCCGGAGAAGGCTGCCGTCTCCTCGCCGCCCTTGATGTTGCCGGTGTTGTAGCAGTTCTGCATGACGATGGCGATGTCGCCGTCGTAGTTACAGCCCAGGAAGGCGCCGCAGTTTTTGCCTGTGCCTTCCACATTGGCCTCGTTGCCGCAGTTGTAGAACTCCACCTTCTTGCTGCCCCACTCGTCCCAGTTGCAGGCACTGACGAAGGCGGCATTGCGGTCGCTGCCCGTGAAGGAGCAGGAGGCGTCGATGATGAGGTTGCGGATGACGGTGTTGTCGCTGACGACGGGGAAGAGTGCGATGTTCTTGCCTGTCATGTGGAGGTTCTTGATGCGGTGGCCCTGTCCGTCGAAGGTGGCGTGGTAGCGCTGGTAGTTGCTGTCGTCGTTGCCGATGCCCGGGAAGTCGCTGATGCCCGTCATGTCGATGTCGGCCGTGAGGACGGCATCTACATGGCCGTTGCCCTCGTTGACCATTTGGGCAAAGTCAAGCAGCTGTTGGGCGTTGCCGATTTCGTGGGCGACTGGGAGGGCAGGACGCGTCGGGTTGGTGATGACAGGATGTCCGCCCTCGATGTAGGGCCATCCGTCGCTGCCCCACTTCACTTGCGAGAGGAACACCTGACGGCCGGCATCCACATCGTTGGCGTCGAAGCCATGATAGACGAACCAGTAGTCGCCACTGTTGTCCTGCACGATTTCCGAGCAGTGGCCCGGGCCGATGACATCGCTATTCTTGGTGAGCAGGTCGGTGAGGGCGTAGTTGTAGATGCTTTGGACATTCTGGCCATTTTTGTTCGTGTATCCGCTGGTGAGCGACTGGCTGCGCGCCATGACGAGCTTATAGGTGCTGTTGGCACCCTCGCAGCAGGAGCCTGCGGAGCCGATGAAGTAGTAGTAGCCGTCGTGCTTGATGATGGACGAAGCCTCAACGGTCTTGTTGATGACCTTGGTTTTCGAGGCACCTTGTTTGACAGAGAGACCATCGTCGGAGAGCTCTATGCAGTAGATGCCGTTGAACGAGCCCCAGAAGAGGTAGTTCTTGCCATTGTCGGCCATGAAGAAGGGGTCGATGCTGTTCTCGACACCGATCTCTGACGACGTGAAGAGCTTGCCGGACGAATTTCCAGGAGCGGTGTAGGGTCCCTCGGGACGGCTGGCAACAGCTACGCCGATGCCGTTGAAGGTGCCTTCGCCCCACTTCGAGAGCGAGTAGTACATGACGTACTGCCCGCCGATGTAGTTGATGTCGGGTGCCCAGACGGCGCCGTCAGTCAACCAATCGGGGTGCGTGGCGTTGGTAAACGCGGTGCCTGTTTGCTGCCAGTCCACCAAGTTGTGGCTGCGAAAGACGGGCACGTTGCCGATGTCCTCGGTGCCTACCAGATAGTAGTAGCCGTCGTGTGCCTTGATGATGCTGGGGTCGGGCACGGAGTTGCGGATGACCGGGTTGGTGAAGGTCTGCTGTGCATGGGCCGCGTTTAGCAGGCCTACCATGAGCAGGTGGGAAAGAATTATGCTTAGCTTTTTCATAAAAACAACTTTTAAAATGACAATTATAAGTGAAATGAGTTTAGAGGTTTCGGTGTTGGGGAGGAGGCGGTGGCGGCAAATATGCCGCCCACACGACAGGAGGGGAGGAGGGACGGTGGCGGCAAATATGAGGCCCGGCAGGGTGGAGGGGGAGTGACGGCCCGGCAGGCGGGAGGGGCGGAGTGGCGGCAAGTATGCCGCCCACCCGACAGGCGGGCGGGGCGGCAGGCCGAGGTTTAGGGGTGCCGGATGCCTGCGGCGTTGCGGATGCTGTCAGCGACATGGGGGCCGTTGTTCTCCCAGGTGCAGCCGGGACCGTTGGCGTTGCGCAGGAACTTTTCGGCGGGCGTCCAGTTGTTGCGCACGGTGATGTAGCTGCTGCCCTCGTCGGTGTAGAGGTAGAACCAGTGGTTGGGGTCGTGAACGTAGGAGGGCGTGTAGATGCTGTCGACAACGTTCTGCTCGACGAATGTGTGTGGCTGTGAGCCGAGGGTGTAGATGCCGGCCGTGTCGTACATGTGGTGGGCGTAATGATGGATGTAGTTGGCGCGGACGGTGTTGTCAGCCATGGCGCAGGTCTGCTGGTTCCACCCCCAGCCCAGGGAGATGCCGGTGTAGGAGACGTTTGAGATCTCGTTGTGCGCGATGCAGATGCCCCGAACGAAGCCGGCGGCAATGCCGATGGCGCCCCAGTCCTCGTTGGCTGCATCGTCGATGCGGTTGTCGGTGATGGTGAGCGCGGTGCACGTCTCACGACGGTCGGCGGGATCGTAGGGCAGGTGGGCCTCGTGGCCTTCGGGGCCGAAGGAGCCTGCGAGGATGGCGGTGCCGCCGATGTCGTGGAAGCGGCAACGGCTGACGGTGCCACCGCGGGTGTAGCGGTGGTAGTCGAGTGCGGTAGAGGCCATGTGCTCGAAGGTGCAGTCGGTGAAACTGACGTTCTGGGCCGTGTTGACCACGACGGCGGCAGCAGGCCGACCTACCCACCCTTGGTTGTCGAGCTTGTGGTCGCCATTGGGTCGGCTGATCTGTGGGCGTATCTTGTAGGCCTCAATCATGTACATGCCAGCCTGCAGCGGCGCGTGGCCTTGCAGGGAGGGCCGCATCCACGTGGCGTGGCTGAAGGTGAGGCCTTCGAGGCTGACGTCGGTGACGGGATTGTCGGGTGTGCCCTCCACCCTCAGCAGCGTCTCCAAGGCTGGCGCCTCTACGTCGGCCGTCAGCATGTCCTCGTCGTGACGTGGCATGTAGTAGAGCTTGCGGCCCTCGGTGTCGAGGAACCACTCGCCCGGCTCGTCGAGCAGTTCACGCGCGTTGGTAAGGAAGAAGGCGGAGTTGTGCTTGCCGTCGGGCGTCACCATTGGCGACGGCCAGGGGTGCATGAAGTGGATGTGGCTCTCGGGGTTGTGGAAGGTGATGGCGGCCGAGTCGCCCTCGATGCGGATGTCCTTGACGCGAAGGTTGGCGATGCACCACATCTCGTGGAGAACGAGCTCGGGGAATTGTGAATTGAGAATTGAGAATTGAGAATTGAGGATTGCCGAGCGCGGGACGTAGATGGTCTCGCGGGCCTTGTCGACGCTGAGGATGCGGGGCATCTGCTCGAAGGGGTCGGTGCCGTCGGCCGTGGTGACGGGCACGTTGCGGGCACGGACAGCCTTACGGCCGTTGACCCACAGCTGGCGGAACTCCAGAGGGCGGCCGTTCCATAGCGGCACGTCGGCAACCCAGAGCCGCCCCTGCCGCTTCCAACCCGTGATCTGCACCCCACCGCTGATGACAACGCCGGGGCCGCCGATGATGCGCGTGCCACTGTCCTCGGGGCGGAGGATGACGGGCTGCGTGAGGCGGTAAACCCCTGGGCGCAGGCGGATGGTGAATTGAGAATTGAGAATTGAGGATTGAGAATTGGGAATTGAGGATTGAGAATTGGGAATTGTGAATTGAGAATTGGGAATTGGGAATTGTGAATTGTGAATTGTGAATTGTGAATTGTTAATTGTGAATTGTGAATTGTGCAAGCGGTCGAGGCGGGCCTGTTGCAAGGCCTGCTCGATGGTGAACACCCCCGGCTCAACGACGTAGTCGGTGGCGCGGGTCGTCAGTGCCGCAGCTATGAGGGCGGCGATGGTTAGTAGACGGCGGGTATCCATACAGTCATTTCTGATTTGCCGCGGTTTCCCCAGGCATAGTAGGGGATGAGGCGGACGGTTTGTCGGGTCTTGCTGACGCTGGCGGGACGGTAGAGCTGGCCTGTCCAAGCGGCTTCGCTGCGCACGTAAGCCTCGGTCTCGAGTGCCATCATGCGGCTGCCGCCGATGGTCACCTCCACGGGTGTGAACTTGGCATCGACGGGGAGGGCCACATCGTCAATGGCAACATGTGGACTGACATCACAGCTCTCCAAGCAATAGAGGATGGGGCCACGCATGACGGCCACCTGCCCGCGACTCTCCTCGACGAGTGGGTTGGCCTCGACGATGCGGGTCTCCATAGGGATGTCGACAGTCAGCACGTCGCCCTTCTTCCAGGTGCGACAAACGGTGGCGTAGCCGTTGTGAAGATTAGTTTCCACGTCTTGTTCGTTGACCTTCACTGTGATAGTCTCAGCGAACGAAGGAACGCGGAGGGCGATGGTGAACGCCGCCCCTTTCTTGGCTTTCAGTGCTTCGATGGTAAGGGTGACACGTCCGTCCCACGGGTAGTCGGTCTGCTGGGCGACGGTGATGTTGCCAATGCCGTCGAGAGGGGTGGTCAGCGTGCTGCTGCCGTAGAGGTTCACGTAGAGTGCCGCCTTGCCTGTGGTGTAGATGTAGTCCTGCGCCTGGCAGAGGGTGCGCAGCGTGTTAGGTGGACAGCAGAAGCAGGAGATGTACTTGCGTCGCTCTTTTGGCCAGCGCAGCTTGTAGGGCAGATCGTCGGTGAGACGCAGGGGGTTGGTGTAGAAGTAACGCTCGCCGTCGAGCGAGATGCCGCAGAGGATGCTGTTGTAGAGGCAGTTCTCCATGAGGGCGGCGTAGCGGGCCTCGCCAGTGGCCAGCAGCATGCGCCAGTTGAAGAGCATGTTGCCGATGTTGGCACAGGTCTCGTTGTGGGCGGTGGCGTGAGGCAGCTGGTAGGGACGGCCGTAGCTTTGGTGTACCTTCTGGATGCTGTCGGGCGTGTAGTTGGTGCCGTCGGGCGAGGTGCCGTCGTAGAGGGCGCCGCAGGCACCGTTGATGTACATTTTCCGCCCGACGATGTCGTTCCAGATGCTGCTGAGGTTCTTCATCAATTGCTCCTCGCCGCTCTCGATGAAGAGGTCGGCAACACCGGCGTAGAGGTAGTTGGCGCGGACGGCATGGCCCATGGCCTGATACTGTTGACGGAAGGGAATGCGGTCCTGATTGTCGTCAGTGCCGTTCTTCACCATGCCGCGGATGTCGATGAACTGCTTCAGCAGCTCGAGGTATCGGGGATTCTGCGTCTCTCGGTAGAGCTCGGCTACGCCCATATAGTGTGAGGGACAGATGGCGTTGCCGGCCAGCTCCTCCGGCGCCCGCTGGCAGAAGTTGTAGAGAAAGTCGGCGGCGCGGACGCCACAGTCGAAAAGGGTGGTCTTGCCCGTTGCACGCTTGTGGACGATGCCAGCCATGATGAGGTGCCCCAGGTTGTAGGTCTCGAAGTTCAGACGGTTGGCAAAGGCATTGTCCTTCTTGGTGCCCGTCGCCGTTCCCACCACTGTGTCGTCGTCGCCGCCCTGCTGTTCGTTCTTTTTCTTGTTCAGTTCGGCAATGATGACCGGCGTGTGGATGTAGCCATCGAGGCGCTGTGCCTTTTGGACGAGGCCAATGAAACGGTCCATGATGGCTTCAAGTTGTGGGTCGTGGTTGACGGCATAGACGGAGGCCACCGCTTCTAACCATTTATACATGTCGCCATCGTGAAAAGGAGGCCCGTGGTGCTCGCCCTGCATCTCGCCGGCAGCAATCAGGAAGTTGTTGAAGCCTTTGCCCTCCTTTGTCTGCCATGTCTCCCACATGCTTTGCACGCTTGTCTGGCTGAAGACATCGAAGCGCTCGCCCCAGAAACCGTCCGTCCATTTTACGGAGGTCAGCGGTACGCTGTTCATCACGGCGTGGGGACTGGTGGCAGTACTGGTAATGCCATTCTGCGCACTTATAGGGCTAACGGATAAAGAAAGCACTAAAAAAAAACTTATCGCCTTCATCTTTTGGCTGTTTGGTAGATGGATTTGCATACGTTGTCAGATTGTTAGTAATGAGGGCGAAGCCCACTAAAGTTTTCCTCCTCTTGCCTTCACACGCTCGTACCAGGCCTCGCGCTCCTTGTTGAGGTCGTAGCCCCGCCGCGACAGGTAATTGTTGATGCGGCCTTTGTACTTGCCGAAGACGTCGTGCTTCTTCTTCGAACTCTCAGCGTCGATGGCCAATTCGCGGGCCTCCTTCAGCCAGATGAGTATCTGCTGCTTCTCCTCGTCGGTGAGGGTGGGAATCATGTCGAGCTGGGCGTCATAGGTAACCTTGACGACGTTGAAGGTCATCACGTCCTTCACCTTTTCGATGTCCTTCGGCTGCAAGTAGCGTGACAGGGCACCGTCGAAAGCGAAGTGCGAACGATAGAGGCGGGCGTCGCACTGTGCTTCGGCCAACTTCTTGTCGGTGGCCTTTAGTGAGTCGCGTTCGGCGTAGATGTCGTTCAGCTCGAAGTAACGGTTGCTGATGATGTTGAGTACGTTCTGGCCACGTGGTGTCCAGGTGATACCCAGCTCGTCGGTTGCTTTTTGTGCACGCTTGATGATGGTCTGTACGTAGTCGGTGGGCCGTCCTACACTGTCGAGGGTCACCTCGGGTACTGGGTTGGCGTTGAAGATGGACTTTAGGTAGTAGACGTTAGCACTGTAGTTCAACTTCACGTTGCGCACCATTGTGGTGTCGCGACTGCGCTCTACGAAGAGCCAACCGCTCCAGCCCATCTGGTCGAGCGCCTGCTTGATAGCAGGCATGTCGACGAGCGAGTCGTTGCGCAGCCACACGCCGTCGGTGTTCGATGCATGGATAGCGCAGATGTTGTCGGCACCTAAGCGGCGAAGGTCGGCGGGAACATCCCAGCCATGCTCGATGATGGTTTGCAGCTTGTAGAAGATGGCGATGCCTGGGCTCTTGATCTCCTTTAGCAGCTTGAGATTACCCTTGGCGTCGAGGGGCGTGTCGATGCCCACACGCTTGCCACGCTGGAGGGCTGCTTCGCCAATGTCGTGCAGACGCTTGACCACCTCGCGACGCTTGGCTTTGTCGGTGGTCCAGTCGTTGCCACAGCCGCCCAATGGCAGGAAGGCCACGGTAGCTCCGCCCATGCGGTCCATGGTGTTGAAGCAGTCGTCGACGAGCTCCATGTAGGTGGCTTTCTGCGTGAGGTCCTGAGCATAGAAGCCGCTCATGGCGATGGCACCCACGGCGATGCCCAGCGAGTCGGCCACGTGTTTGAAGTGGGCGGCCTCTTGTGGGTCGCGTAGCTTGTTGTCGAAGGCGTCGCGCTGTCCCAGTCCGCCCATGTCGAGTTCAATGCCATCGCAGCCCATCTGGTGGGCCAGGTCGAAGGCACCAAGTTTCTGGCGTTTGAGAATCATCCAGTCGCAGACGCCCACCTGATAGCGTGACTGGGCAATGGCATCAGCGCAGCAGAGCAGTCCTGCGAGGACCATGACGAGGATTGATCGTTGTCTGTTCATAAGAATATGCGTTGTGTTAGTGTTTCTTGAGCCAGAAGATGTGCCCGGAGGCGTCCTTGGCGGGGATGAAGTTTTGTTGCAGTTTGGCGCCGCGCTTGATGAGCGTGATGGTGCCGGTCGTACGGTCGACACTGTAGAGGTCGTACTTGCCTGTCTCGACAGGCAGCACGGCATCGTCGTCGGTAGTATAGAATAGGTAACCCAGCGTTGGGCTGCCCAGTGCCATGTGGCCCTCGACAGGCATCATCTGACTGACGTCGTCGAGTAGTTGCTTGCTGATAGCTGACTGGTGGGCATTGAGGGGCACGTTAGCCAGCGAGCCACCAGCCATTAGTACGGCCCACCCCTGGCGGTCGAACTGTTGAGCGAAGTAGGTGACGGCTTTGTCGGGGTAACGCTCACGGTATTCACGGACGGCACGATAGACCTCTTTAAAACCTGTACTGCCCACTTTCATCTTGCGCATAAACTGTCGCGGCGCCATGTTGCGGCCGCCCTCGGGTGCCCAAAGCCCCTCGGCGTTGTAGTGCCAATAGCGAATGTCGATAATGTCGACGACCTGCCGCAACGTGGGATCGGCGAGGATGCTGTCTTGAACGTCCTTCGTACAACTCAGGGCTATCAGTGGGTGGCGGCCGGTTTCTGCCTCCCACTCGGCGATGGTCTGTAGCCAGAAACGGGTGAAGTGCAGGGGGCCCGTATACTCGGCACTGACGGCATGGATGACATTGGGCTGATCCTTCAGCTCATCGAGGCACATGCGGATGTATTGGCGATGGAGTGGGCGCAGCACGCTGTCCTGCTCGTTGTAGAACTGTTCGGCCATGAAGATGCGCTTGTCGCCAGCGAAGGGCACGGGCTCGGGGAAGGGTGAAGCAGCCAAGGCTTCGGGGTAGTTGACATTGTTCACCGGACGCCAGGGGCAGTCCACCCAGTGGGCGCCGGCTTCGAGGATGTTGTGCTGGAAGTAGTGCTGATGGAACAGCAGGATATCGTGGCTGGCAGCCTTGTCGGCAAATTCCCGCAGGCGCTGCCAGTACCACAGGTTGGGGCGCGTCAGGTCGTAGCGTGACAAGCCGTCCCAGGCCGTTCCTATACCACTGCGGGCGAAAGGTTGCTCGTAGAAGGGCGGCCACACATCGCCGTCTGCACGGCGCACCCGTTCATGGTCGGTGCGGCGCAGGTCGTACCACAGCCCGTAGTTGTGCTCCAACATGCAGTAACCCCCAGCAGCCAGGAAACTGACAACGGAGTCGAGACGGTCGGTCCAGCCCAGACCTTCGCGGCCAGGCACAAAGCGGGTGATGGCAGGGCGTGCACCAGTGACGGTGAAGTTATCTTTAACGCGGCCGTTCCACCAAGGAACGGCGTAGAGGTTGCCGGTAAAGGATTTGAAAGATCCAAATGTCCCGTTTACAGTCTCCGAGGAGGCTTTTGGGGTTTTGAGCGTTGAGGCGATTGTGACCCCCTCGGGGGTATGAATCGGGGCTCTTAGGGCTACACTGTCGATCCACATCTCCATGGCGAGGCGGGGCTCGGCCAGCGATAGTTGCGCCATCTTCATTGCCTCTTCGACGGTGGGCGATGTAGTGGCCTCGGTTGAGAGTGGGAGGATATAGCCGTCAGGGACTTGGAGGGCGTTGGGATTGTTTTTGGTGCGGTTGGCCAACTGACTGTAGAACAAGCTGCGGGGCTTTGCGTGATTGTTGCTGCTGGTCCAATGGCCATTGCCCGTCAGGGTGCCCCAGCAGGCGTGAGCGCTGCAGCGATTATCGACATCGGGTGAGTAGCAGGCGATGGTCGAGGCCGTGCACTGCCAGAACATGGAGTTGGCCGTGTTCCAGCCAGTTCCCATCTGATACTGCTCCAAGTTAGCGAAGCGCAGGTCGTGCCCATCGATGTTGACGATGTCGAAGAGCAGGCCGGCAGCCCATGACCCTACGCTGCCACTGAATCCCAGTGAATGCTCGCCTTCGCACTGCACGAAAGCGTTGGGTCCGGCGGCACAGTAGTCGGCGACAAAGTCGTGTATGCCTTCACGCGAAACGCAGCGTTGGAAAAGGGTCTGCTGACCGCGGGTGAGGAAGACGCGGCGGCGCCACCCGCCAATCTCTGATACCGGCTCTTGGGCAATGCAGTCCTCGACGGTGATGCGACTGGTCGACTTCTGAAGGTTTACGGCGGAACCGGCAAAGTGGTGGAAGTTGACTTGGCGTACCCATGCGTCGCGTACATTATTAATATAGATAGCGTCCCAGCAGTGGTCCTCGTCCTTGGGGTTCCAGTCGTTGACTGACGACTCCAGGGTGAGATGCTCAACGCCGCACTCTGTCAGCTCGCCGTCGTGGCTCCCAAGCAAGATATACGCACCGCCGTACTGCTGCGTGATGGTGGTGGTGATGGGGGCATCGAGGTAAATGCTGTCGGTTGTGACGGCGGTGACGGTGCGGTCCCACGTGATGTCGATATCGCCAGGCTTCCAACCGGTGTAGTCAAGGTCACCACCAAAGTCGTTCATCTGGAGGCTCTCAATCCAAGCCTTTGTGCAGGGACGGACGATGGTGATGCGCGTGCCGGCTTTTATTGGTGACGGGTGACGGGTGACGGGCGAGGGGAGGGCGGTGCTGCCGGCGGGGATGCGGTCGGCAGTAATGAAGAGCGTGTCAGTATTCTCTTGCCATTTTCCTCCACGTCCTTCTACATAAAGAAGTGCGCCGCGGTCTACTCCATGCTTGACAAGCACGGTGCCTTTCTTGCTGACGCCACGCAGTACGATGCCGGAGGCGCTGATGCGCAGCGGTTCGTCAAGACGGAAACGACCCTCGCCGAGCAGCACGGCCCCGCGATGACCGTTCTTGTCGGGCTGACGGCGCGCCACCTGGTCGATAGCCATCTGGATGATCGGTGAGCAGTCGCCCTCTTGCCACTCAACATAGACGGCTGTGGGAAGGTTGGGAATAAGTGTTTCCGAGGCGTGGTAACCGCAGGTGGAGTAGTCCATTGGGACGTAGAGCTCCGGCTTCGGTTTTTTCTGGCCCTGCATGCTCATGGCAAGGCAGAGGCAGGTCAGCGCAATGAGGTATTTCTTATGTCGGAACATGGGCGTGTCAGTTAAAGATGAAGTAGAGGATGACCATGACGATGGCAAGGAGGCTCCAGAGCGTGACTACAAGACGGGCGGGGCGTTCGCGGAGAGCCGTGATGGTGTTTCCGGTCGTTGGCTGCTTTTTGTCGCAGAGCGACACCACGGCCATCATTGCCATCAGTATGACACAGAGCAGGAACGAGAGCATCATGAAGTGGGGCCACGGCAACTGCAACCACGACGGTGGCCACAGGTAGAGCACGCCGATGATGAGGCAGAAGGCCGTGCCCGCTGTCAGTGCAAGGTTGGCGGCGCGGGTGGTGGCCCGTTTCCAGAATACGCCTAGCAGGAACACGGCGGTCATGGGCGGTGCAATAAATCCAAGAACACTTTGGAACACGTTAAACAGGTTCAGGCCTTTGATGCTGTCGATGGCCACGGTAAGCACGATGGCCATGAGCGCACCGACGACGGTGACCACGCGCCCCACATAGTTAATGCGTCGCTGAGAGGCATCGGGACGAAAACGCTTTACGTAGATGTCCATCGTGAAGACAGTGCTCAGTGCGTTGAGTGCTGAGCCGATGGTTGAGACAAGGCACGCCGTGAGCACAGCGAACACCAGTCCCACCATACCGACGGGGAAGAGGTTCTCGACCATCGTGAGGTAAGCCTCGTCTGGATTACTCAGCGTGTCCTTGAAAAGGGCATAGCATAGGATGCCCGGCAGGATGTAGAGGAAGACGTCGAGGATCTTCAGCCAGCCGGTGAAGTTGGTGCCCAGCTGCCCCTCCTTCAGTGAGCGGGCGGCGAGGACGGGCTGCACCATCGACTGGTCTGTGCACCAGAACCATACGCCCATCACGGGATAGCCGAGCACGATGGGCAGCCATGGGAAGTCTGGGTCGCTGTTGGGCTTGAACAGCACCCAGTAGTCGGCGGGCACACGGTCGATGAGGGCACTGATGCCGCCCACATGGTGCAGGCCCACAATGGTGAGCACGGCGGAGACAACGATGAGTAGTGTCATCTGGTAGACGTTGGTGTAGGCCACGGCCTTCAGTCCACCAAGCATGGTAAAGAATGCTGAGATGAGGAGCAACACAAGTGCAGAAGCCCACATCGGGATGTCGAAGACTTGGCGGATGAGGATTCCACCGGCGAAGAGCGTCAGAGCGAGCCACGAGATAACGATGGTGACGATGGTGTACCATGCCAGGATGTTGCGTGTGGACTGACCGAAGCGCAGCCCCATAAACTCGGGCAGCGTGCTGACCTTCGTGCCTAAATAGCGGGGAGCGAAGATAAACGCCAACAGGGCAATGAACACAAAAGCATACCAGGCGAAATTGCCTGAGACAACACCCGTGGTGAAACCCGCCGAGGCCGATGCGATAAGCATTGAGGGCCCGACGTTGGTGCCCCACATGGAGAATCCGATGTGGTGCCAGCGCAGCGAGCGCTCAGCAAGAAACAGTGAACCGTTCTTTTTGCGCTTACTGCTGGCCCAGAGGCCGATAGCAATGAGGATGGCGAAATAGGTGGCGAGGATGAGCCAGTCGAGGCCCTGCATGTAGTGGCTGTTCATTCTTTTGGGGTGTTGTAGAGGTCAAGTAGGTTAGAATTGGTAGCCCCGGAAGTCGGGTGTTATTTCGAGGAGGACAGCGTGAGCAAGGTCCATCTGGTCGGTGCAGGCCACATCGTTGGGGTAGAGGGGGATGCAGGCGTCGGGACGCACGAAGACGGGCATCTGGTCGAGGGGCACTTCTACGCCGTAGTACCATCTGCCGCCCTCTAAGTGCTCACCAGTGAAGAAGTTCACCCATGGCCCTTCGGGCAGGTAGATGTCGCGGCGGCCCTCGTCGTTCATCACGGGGGCAACGAGGAAGTCAGAGCCGAAGTAGTACTCATCGTCGATATGCCACACTTGTCGGTCGCCAGGATGGTGCATGAGCAGGGCGCGCAGCATGGGCCAGCCACTTCGACATGCCGTTTCCGACTGCTCCACAATGTAGGGCAGAAGGCGGTAGCGCAGTTTCCACCATCGGCGAACGATGGGGGCAATGGCGGGATAGTGCCATGGCTCGCGCTTGAAAGACCCGTGGTAGCGAATGTGTGAAGTGAAGACCCCGAACTGTGTCCAGCGGACGTAGACGGTCGGATCGAGGGGTGAGTTCATGAAGTTTGGCGTGCTGTGGAATCCAGGCACGTCATGGCTCCAGAAGGCGAAGCCGCTCAGTCCGAAGTGTAGACCGCCCTTCAGTGAGCCTGCCATGCCCGCCCACGACGACTCGCTGTCGCCACCCCAGTGGACAGGGTAACGCTGACAGCCTGCCCATGCGGCACGGGCCCAGATGAGGGCCTCGTGTCCTGTCACCTCTTGTGTCACCTCGTAGGCGGCACGCTGGTAGAGCAGGGCATAGAGGTTGTTGAGCTGTTCGGGCGTCGACGCGTGGTAGCAGTGGTCCATGTGGATGTTCTCACCGAAGTCGGTCTTGATGCAACGCACGCCCATCTGCAGAAGGGGCTTCAGCAGTGACTGCTGGTACCACGTGGTGGCCGCTGGATTGGTGAAGTCAATGGTACCGGCATAGTCGAGAGAAGAGAAGTTCGAGGATGAGGCCTCGGAGGAATCGGGCTCTCCGGAATCTCCGGAATCTCCGGAATTTCCGGGACCTCCGGGCTCTCCGGATTCTCCGGGCTGGCTAATATAATGGTTCTTGCGGGCCTCTTTAATCTGTTCCGCCCCATCGGCAATGTAGGGCAGCTGCCAAAGGCTGACCTTGAAACCTTTGTCGGCGAGGCGCAGGATGAAACCTTCGGGATCAGGGAAACGCTCGGGGTTGAACTTCCACTCGCAGAGCCAGTCGGTGCGGAACCAGCCAGTGTCCAAGTGGATGACGTCGCAGGGGTAGTCCTCGCTGCGCAGACGGTCGCAGATGTCCTCCACCTCCTGAGCTGAGAAGTAGGTCATCCGGCTCATCCAAATGCCAAAGCTCCAAAGGGGCGGCATCTGCGGGAAACCTGTCAGCAGGCGGTAGCGGTGGAGAATGGCCTCGGGGGTAGCGCCGCCGATAAGGAAGACGTCGAGTGTGGCGCGGTCGTTAAGGAACTGCACGGAGCGTGTGCTGTGGTCGGCCAGCGAGAGCTTGCAGTAGTCGCTGGTGTGGAAGAACGAACCATAGAGGCGGCTGCTGAGGTAGAAGGGGATGTTCTTGTAGCAGCGGCGGTTGTTCACGCCCTGTCCGTCTTGGTTCTTTAGCTGGAAGGTCTGGCCGCTGAGGTCCATCTTCCGGAAACGCTCGCCAGTACCTACGAAGCACTCGTCGGGCTGGCAACTAAAGCTGACGGTGGCGCGCTCAATCGTCCTGTTTGTTGCGCCTGTCCTGTTTGTTGCGTCTTTTCCGTTTGTTGCGTCTGTCCTGTTTGTTGCGATACCATCGCAACACACGGAACAGAAGGCCAACGGCAGGGCGTCGTAGCGGGGCGGTGAGAAGTGATCGTCGCTGAGGGCAACGGGCTTCTTGAGGTCGCCGTCGGGGAAGAAGGTGATAAAGGGGGCTGGCTGTGGCGCTGGTTGCAGGTCGCTCCAGTGGTCGAGGTGTGGCTCACTGAGGTCGATGGTTGCGCGGCAGCTGCCGTCGGCAGCGATGATGGCAGTACCTGCCTGCCCGTCGGACCGTGGCTGTAGGTGTAGCGGAAGACGCTTGACGGTTGTGTCAAGCACCAGCATGTCGTCGTGTTCTACCATCTCGTCGCCCACCATCGTGGTGAAGAGCCGCACGATGCCCGGTTCGTAAGCGCGGATAACGAGGTCGTACTGCTGCTGCGGTGTGGCGTTGTCAGCGGCCATGTCCGCCTGATGCTGCTGTTTCTGATAAGGGATGGTGACGACGATGTCACCGTCGCGCTCCCTGATGGCTGTGGGGGCGTAGGCTTTCCAAAGGGCTTCGTCACGCTGTAGGGCGGGGTCAAAGTCCATGAAATCGAAGATATGGTAGTTGGTTTGCTTCATTTCTGCGTCTTTATGTGCTCCCGTAGTCCTTCTTACTCCCTCTAACTCCTTTTTACTCCACAACTATCAAATTAGGCCCCGGGTTGTTGTCGCCGATGTCGCTACGGGTGATGGATCGTTCACCGGTAGTGTTGCCCTCAATCGTAAAGCCGTCGGTGCGCGCATCGAGATAGATACGGAATGCTCGGTCGTTCGTGGCGTAGGGGGCGTTGGCAGGCGCGCCGATGATATTGTCGCGGATGCTGGAGCCCGGCTGGTTCGAGAGCGTGTAGATGCCACCAGCATCGTAGAGCTGGCGCGCATAGTCGCTGACGCAGTTGCCTACGATATGGTTGTTCTCCATACCAGTGTAAAGAGGTGTCCATCCCCATCCGATGCAGATGCCACTGTAGTTGACGCCACGAACATCGTTGTGGGCAATGGTGACGTCGCGGACGTAGCCGCAGCCGATGGCCACGGCGCCCCAGTCTTCGGTGGCTGCCTCGCTGATGGTGTTGTCGGCAATGTAGAGGCGCTGGCAGCGGGGTGCCAGATCGCCGTATGGCCGGTGAACCTCGCGTGGGCTCTCGGCAAACGACCCTGCAAGGATGGCCGTGCCGCCAATATCTTCGAAGCGGTTACCGCTGATGGTACATTCGCTGGTGATGCCGTTGTAGTCGAGGGCCGTCGCACCCAGGTGGCGGAAGGTGCAGCCGATGACGTCTACATGATGGGCATCGCTAATGCTCACGGCGCTGACCGGTCGCTCCCCCCATGCCTGGTTCTCAAGACCTGTGTCCCATGGCAGCCCCTCGTTCTCTGTCAGTTTGTAGGCATCGACGAGCGCGAACCCACCCTGCAGGGTGACATGCCCCTTGTGCAGAGGACGGTTCCAGCAGGTGTGCTCGAAGGTCAGGTTTTGTATTGTCACGTAAGCAGCACCGCTGACGGTCACCAGCTGTTCGATGCCGTCGCGCTGTTCAGTGGTGCGCAACAGGAACGAACTACTGCCCCGTTCACCATCGATGATGGGCTGTGGCCAGGGATGTTCGAACTCCAAACGACTCTCCGGCTCCTTGAAGGTGACAACGGTGTGGTCGCCCTCTACACGCAGTTCTTTGACACGGAGGATGGCGATGGCCCACCGCTGGTGAACCACCATCTCCAGTGTGGAGCGTCGAGAATTGAGCATTGAGAGCTGTGCGGGTGGTGGCGTTGCGATGGTAATGGTGCGGTTTGCGGTATCGAAACCCAACAGACGCTCCATGCCTTTGGCAGGCCATAGCTGTGTGTGCTGTTGGCGCGGGTCGCCACAGACGATGGCTCCCGTTTCACCTTGTATGACGGTGGGCGATGCCGCCGTTCCACTGTCTTCTGGGCGAACAAACAGCGGCTCTTCCATATAGTAACGGCCAGCACGCAGCGTGATGGTGATGCCCCCTTCGCAGCGTGGGTCGCCGGTGCGCCGCCATTCGCGAGCCTGGCGCAGGGCGTGGTGGATGCTTTCGCCCTCGCTGACGACAATTTCGCCAGCAAATGCGGTCAGGGCCGGAAGAAGGAGTGCGAACAGTGCAGGTAGTCTTCTCATGGGCTTACTTGATAAGCTTCTTGCCGTTCCGGATGAGCACTCCACTGTGTTGACGGGTGACGCGCTGTCCAGCCAGATTGTAGGTGGGGCCTTCAGCAGGGCTGTCGTCAGTGGTGAGCGTCGCGATGGCGTTGGCATCGCCGCCGATGGCGAAGTTGAAGGTGCGTGTGTAGCTGCTACCCTCTGAGGCCGTCACGCTGACGGCGCTAAGGCCGTTGACGCTGCCAGTGAAGTGGAGTACGCCCTGACTGTCGATGGTACATGTGGCGCCGTCGGCTGTCGTCGGTGTGACACTGAACGTCGGCGACTTGTAGCCGGCGAAGAAGGGCTTGAGGTCGATCGTCGTTTCGTTGGCGGCGTCCACAATGAAGTGGGGCACTGCCAGCCAGTTGAGGTACTCCTCCAGGTCGGTGTAGTGGTCGCCGTCGCGGTCGTCATTGTTGTTGGGCGTAGCGGGGTCGGTGCCTGTGAGACGTTCGAACCAGTCGGGAATGCCGTCGCGGTCGGTGTCCCAGTCGGCGTCGCGCTGTGCAGTGGTGAGCCCCAGCTTCTCCATGTCAAAGCCTTCACAGCCGTCGTCCTGCTCCGAGTCGATGAGGCCGCGCTTGCCTGAGCGGCTGCCCTTGGTGGTGGCTGTGCGGCTGAGGGTCTCGCTGACCATGCGCTGGTCGTGGCGATCGAAGAAGGGCTGGTTGCAGCCCACGTCGCAGAGCACATTCTTGTAGGCGTCCTCGGCGCTCTCGACGGTGGCGTAGGAGGGGAAGAAGGGTGACGAGACCCACGGCTCCCAGTTGAATGTCTGGCCGTTGGAGAGGCTGTAGCTGTAGGTGTTACCCTCACGGTCGTGGGTCAGCGAGCCGCTGGTCTCTTCACGCACATTGCCGTTGACGTAAGCTTGCTGCGTGCCGGTGCCGGTGCCTTCGAACTGATGAATGAGTATACGGTTCTGTGTGGTGGCCGGACCTTTCTTGTAATAGTTTCCTACGAAGTTCAGCTCATGGGTACCGCCGTCGCTGGCGCGTCCACCCCAGTTGTAGACCACGTTGTTGAAGATGTCGTGATGGCCGTCGTAGGCACCCTTGCCGTCGAGTCCGCCTGAGATGCTCCAGTTGCGGCCTTCGCAGTGGGCCAGCAGGTTGTGATGGAACGAGCCGGGCCTGTCGGTCATCTGGCCCGCACCGATGGTGGCGGCGTAGCCGTGCTGGGTGCCCGAGCTGTAGTTGGGGTGGCCGGCCTGATTCAGGGCCTCGCTAATGAGTGTGCGCTGGAGGGTGATGCCCTTGGCGTTGCGCGACGAGAAGCCCTCGTCAATGGTCCACGAGATGGAGCAGTGGTCCATGATGGCGTGGTCACAGCCGGCCATGCCCATGCCGTCGAGACCGCTGAGGGTGGTCTCTGGCGATGTGCCTTCCTCGGCGCCGTAGCTCACGCCGTTGCCGTTGTCACCGCCCTTCGGTATGAGTCCGCTGACCAGCTTCTTGTGTCCCAGACGCAGGCGGAGGAAGCGGGTGATGCCGTCGCTCTGCATGCCGAAGGGACAGGTGCGCAGGGTGATGCCGCCGGCGGGTGCCGTCTGCCCGGCAATGGTCACAAACTTGTCAGAGCATGTCAGCCGTGTGTTAAGCGAGATGATGCCGGCAACGTCGAAGACGATGGTACGTGGCCCAGAGAGCTGCTCGATGCCATAGCGCAGGGTACCTTCGGAACCGTCGTCGGCGAGCGATGTAACGTGGTAGACGGTGCCTCCCCGCCCGCCAATGGCAAAGCGGCCATAGCCCTCAGCACCCGGGAAGGCCAGACGGCGAGGCTGGAAGCTCCAGACGCGTCCTTTGTGTACCTGCCCCTGGGCGTCTATCTCGTCCACACGCCAGTAGTAGCGAACGAGTGGCGACACGTCGCTGATGGTGTACGACGCTGCCGTGCCCTCATACTGGTAGACCGTAGCGTTCTCGACCTGTGTGGCATCGGTGCCGACGACAACCTTGTGGCTGACGGCCACCGACGAGGGCGTCCATCGCAGCGTCAGGCTGCCTTCGTCAGCATCGGCGTGAAAGTCCATGTTGTCGGGGATGGGGTCTTGAGCCATGTACGGGTTGGTGTCAAACTCGAGGCCGTTGATCATCATGCATGTTGTCTGGTAGGTCTTGCCGCCTTCGGGCACCGTGCTGTAAGTGATGACCACCGGCTGGCTGTCGACGGCATTGAACTCGACGTACGACGAGCCGGCCTCAGAGACCTTCAGCTGGGTGGCCGTGGCTGTTACGCAAGTGAACTTGGCACCGCTGACCACCTGTGTGCCATCGACGCTGACACTGATGGGGGGCATGTCACCGTTGGGCGGGTCTTTATGCACATGGTAGGCAATGAGCGAGTGTGGACCGGCTGGCAGTCCCTCGATGGTAAGGGTGATGGATGTTGCCGCGTCGGTGATGTTGGGCGTGTTGTTGTCGTCGTCTAACTTGAAAGCCATCACACCATCGCCAAGAAGGCGTAGACCGGTGATGCCGTTCTTGCCGGCGGTGCAGGTGTTTTTGTTCCATTGCGAGCGGAGCACGTCGGCAGCACCACCGGCACTGACGGTGATGGCAAGGCCGTTGTCAAGGACCTTTTGTTCGGAGGGTACCTGCTGCACGGACCAGGCGGTGTAGTCAGGCTCGTTGACCTCCTCTTCAGAGCGTCCCGTCATGTTGAAGTCAATGCGCTGAGCCATGACGCTTAGGGCGCATAGGGCAAGTGCTGCAGTCGTTAGTTGTCGTTTCATTCGTAGTGTCTGATTTAGCTTATTAGTAATTAGTTTGCAATTTGTCTGCAAATATACGAAATAAATCGGGAACGGACAAGCTTTTTCCAAAGATTAACGCTTGCGAGCTGGAGTTTTCAAGCGGGATATAAATAGTTGAAAGCGTGAAAACACGAAGCTTTCACGCTTTCAACAAACCGCGTCCTCGCATAAAAATGCTCCGAAAGAAGCCAAAAATTGCCGATTTCATCGCAAGCTTTGGCTTTGGTCCATGTAAGGTGGAAGTCCTCTCGGAGAAGTGTGGGAGACTTCTCGGAGAAGTGTAGGAGACTTCTCGGAGCAAAGTATGGGACTTCTCGGCGCAAAGTGCCCTCCTCTGGAAAGAGCGTCTGAGCATACCTTCAACGCGCCTTCCAGACCGATCCGATTCCTCCTAGTCGTTATTGCAAGGGCTTTTGGCTAACGACACCGTCCTTGATGCTTGCTTCGACGATGCGGTCGCCGGAGGCGTGGAGACGGAAGGAGGCATCCCACTCACGTGGCCAGGCGGGGAAGAGCAGCAGCTCGCCGTCGGGTGTCTCTTGTAAGAGCATCTCTTGCAAGCCAATCATGGCCGACCCGCCGCGGTTGTGGTCGGGTGCCCAGTCGTAGCCCGAAGGCCAAAAGGCTGGGAAGCGGTACGGCCCGTCTTCAAATTTCTCACGCGTCAGGCGCAGTGCCTCGTCGGTGAGTCCGAGACATGCGGCCCAGATGTTGTCTTGCTTCCATCCTTTGCTGCGGTGCATCTTGATGGCATGCGGGTCCTTGAGATAGGTGTTGAGGGCTACCTTCAGTCCGGGACGCCCCAGACCGTACAGGCGCCATGGCCATACGGGGTAGAGCTGTGTCGTCTCCTCGTTCTGCACGCGCATCCATGCCACTGCCGGCGCGATGCAGCTGTCGCCATTGATGACGCAGAGGGGTATGTCGGGAATCACGGTCGGAGGGATAATCTCGTCGGCTGTTCCGCCACGTGTCGCGCTGACGGCACGCAGGGCAGCGATGGTGCTTGCAGGGTTATAGGCCATCTTGTGGGTCTCGCAGCCCGAACCGGGGAAGATGACGAGCTGGCCCTGTTCGTTGAGGGCTTTGGCACCGAGCTTTCGGGCCTGCCACTGGTAGTGCTCGTTGAAGAAGCGGAGACACTCGTCGGCAAGGAGGGCGCCCTTCTCGTGCTGCTCACTGCTGAGGAGGGCCATCTGTGCAAACTCGAGGGCCGTGTCCCACAGGTACTCTAACCATTCGTTGCGCTCCACGCCGGGGTCGCTGCCAGCGGGGTGCTTGCCGTACTCGGCGGGATTGGGCAGTCCGAAGTTCTCCATCTGTTCGGTGAACGAGGCGCCTCCGTGACCCCAGTAGTGGCGTGTACGGGCAACGGCATTGGGTAGCATGCGCACATAGGTGTCAATTTGTGCGGACATCATGTCATCATCACCACTCTTGAGCATCGGCCAATAGACGAGCCGTTGGTTCTGAGCCGTCATCGTGCCACCGCCCCAGCGCCGGAAGTCAGGGGTGAACGGCATCTTCGGGTCAACGTAGACGGGGTCGAAGGTAAAAAGACCGCCGTTGAACTTCGTGGGCCACTGTCCGTAGGCGTTACACCCCAGCATGTAGCGCATCAGCTCGTAGTTGCGCACCATGGGCGCTGCCTCGGCGTTGTCGGTTTTGATCCAACTGCGCTGCCAGAAGTCGTGCCACCAGCGGGCTGACGCTGCCTCCCGCTTGGCTGCTCCCTTTGAGGGTGCTGCGTCGACGGCTTTATCGCCAGGCCTGTTGTTTGTCAGCCGGATACTGATGGTGCTACGCTTGAGCCGTTCGTTGCGGAAGTTCCAGGCGCGGTAGTCGGTAGAGGCATAGGTGCCGTCGGTGGTGCCTGTGAAGCGGAAGCCGGGCGCCTCCATTGTGCCCTCCATAAGGAGGCCGCCAATGGGATTGTAGAGCGAGTCCTTGATGGCGTCGAGCTGCTCGTAGCTGACGGTGAAGTCGAACACCGTCTGCGGACGGTTGTGGTGGCTGAAGGTTAGCTGTGAGCCGTTGGCCTTGATGCTGTCGGCGAAGGTGGTGCAATCGTCGGTGATAATCCACTTGTAAGAGCACTGCTGGCACTCGGCCTTCGTCACCTGACGGTCGCGGTAGCGCCAGCTCTCATAGCTCAGCGTTGCCCGTTCCGTGTGTTGCGTTGTCAACGCAACAGACACGACAGGCTCGAAGACGTCGACCCACAGGCGCACTTTGACGCCGCCACCGCTGACATAGACCGCGCCGTCGTCAAGACAGAGGCGCTGGCAGAAGTCGCTGCCGTCGAAGGGCGCATCGTCGAAGTGCAGTCGCCATCGTCCGGCCTTCAGCAGGGTGTTGTTCTCGTCGAACCAGCCGCTCTGACAGGCATAGAACAGCAGGTCGCCCTGTTCGACCCACACGTTGAGGCCGATGTCGTGGCCCCCACAGGGCATCGACTCACTGCTGTTGTGGCTTTGGGTGGTCCACACGTAGTCGGCAGGGACGTAGTCGGCAGCTGCAAAGGTGCTGCCACAAAACATGAGGGCGAGGAGCAGGGAGCAGGTAAATGGAATGGTCTTGTTCATGGCTATACTATTGATAAAAAGTTGTTACCAGTTGTCTGTACGGAAAGAGGAGACGGGCAGACCGTCGTGCATCAGGTCGCCGACGACCCAGTCTCTGAAAGCGTAGCGCACGGCGACGGGCTGCTTCACCTCGTCACTGCGGACATAGACGCGGTTGCGGCTGACCCATGCCTCGGCGGGGTGGAACACGCGGTCGGCACCGGCCACCTCGAAGTTCTGACTCGTGGAACCGTGCTCGAAGTAGACCCACTCCTTCGAGCGGTCGAATGCGACGATGGCGGTGTCTCCCTTGAACTCCACACTGCTGTAGGTGGCGAAGTCGGGCAGCCCCTTCACACCATAGGTGTTGGCGAGGGCGAGGAGGGCGAGGCGCTGGCCGGCCTGTCGCTTCTTACGAGGATGGATGACGCTCTTCAGACCGGTGTCCATAACCACGGCCATGCGGGCGTTGGAAATCATCGTCTCGGCCTTCAGCTGCTGCTCGCGGAGGAAGGCACTGTTGTATTTAGCCCAGTCGATAACCTCATAGTCGAAAGGTGCAATCTGGCAGTAGTAGAAGGGGAAGTCACCCTGCCGCCACACCTGCCGCCAGCCTTCGACCATCGTCTTGAGCAGCGTGGCGTAGTAGTCGTAGCGCGGCACATTGTCCTCGCCCTGATACCAGATGGCACCGCGGATGGCGTAGCCAATGAAAGGGGCGAGTTGACCGTTGTAGAGGGCTGTTGGACAGCGCTGCTGCAGCTTCTTCACGTCATCCTCAGTAATGGTCTGCTGCACTTGGGGGAAGGCCTGCAGCCACTCGGACTTCATCCATGCCTCGCAGGCGGAGCCGCCGAAGGCCGTACATATCAGGCCCACGGGCACGCCGAGGGTCTGGCGCAGTGATTTGCCGAAGAAGTAGGCGGTGGCAGAGAAGTTGCGCACGGCCTCCGCGTCGGCTCGCTTCCACGAGCCGTTAATGTCGTTCTGGGGCTCCAGGGTGGTCTGGTGACCAGCATAGAACAGGCGCAGCAGCGAGTCACCACACTGCAGCAGCTCCTCGGTGGCACCCTCCACGGGTTGTCCCTTGTAGCCCTTCATCAGCATCTCCATGTTCGACTGGCCACTGCACAGCCACACCTCGCCGATCATCACGTTGCTGACTTGCACATAGTCGCCATCCTTGAAGCCGATAAAGTAGGGGCCGCCGGCTTCGGGCGTCTTCACTTTCATCTCGAAGCGCCCGTCCTTGTTGGCCATGACGTTGTGCGACTTCTTGTCCCATGAGGTGGAAATGCTTACCCATTTCCCTGGTTCTGCCCAGCCCCAGATGTTGCACTCTGACTGCTGCTGCAGCACCATGTTGTCACTGATAAACTGAGGCAACCGTACTTTGGCTTGTGTGAGCGTGATGGCACTGACGGCCATGAGCCATGTTAATAGTCTTTTCATGATTATTTATTTGCTTAATACTTCCTCAAGTGCTTTTAATAGTGTGTAACGGTCTCTTACCAACAAGGGCGTCTGTAGGAGTCCGGCGGGTAACAGCTGGTCGCCTTTGGTACGATAGCGGGCGTTAGTCCAGATGCCGTCGTAGGGCGCTTTTCCTTGGTCAACACCTCGCAGGGCGTTGTGCCATGTGTTCACCACGTCTATCTCTAACGTGTTCTTACCCTTGCGAAGGTGTTTGCTGAGCGGCACCATGTAAGGCGCTGTCCATACCGTGCCAAGGTCGTGCCCATTGAGCCATACGTGGGCAACATCCTTCACGTCTGGCAGCTGAAGCCAGGTCAGGCGTGCCATGTCTTTTTTCTTCACGTTGAATGTAGTGGTGTAGCGAGCGCGTCCACTGTAGTATCTGATACGGTCGTTCGGGCTCTGGCTCCAGTCGAACAGCTGACGGGTGCTCACCTGTTCGCCATTCTCGGCAAAAGCCACCTGCCACCGTAGATGCTTACCGATGGGAATGGCTGTGCCAGGCTGCTGGCTGACCGTGGGGGCATCATAGAACATCCAGCCACTAAGCGCAATAACTGAACCAAACGGCTGTAGGGTAATGTCTACACAGCTGTATACGCCCTCACGCTCTTGATGACAATTCAGCAACTCTCCTGTCACAGGGTTAATGAGTGCCGTCACGGCTTTTGAACGCAGCTTGGCACGGAAGCTTTTCACACTGTCCGTTTGGTTACTCAAAAAGAAATAGTGAGTGTTTAAGTCCTTGCGATGTGCGAAAGCAATGCCTTCTGGTAATACAGCATCGGGAGGCAGCCCCGGCAGCGTGTCGCTGTAGCAGGGCTCCGTGATAACCGTGATGCCATAGCATTTCAGACTGTCAATGCGTTGCCAGGTCTCTTTGCTTACCTTCACATTTTTAGGAACGACAAGCACACGATAGGGTGGCAAGATGACATCCCGTGGGTCCATAGCATATTTAGCAACCCAAGCGGCAAGGCCGTCGGGGTTCATCGAGTCGTAATGGTAACCGTGGAGCGGGTTGACCCAGTGCTTCGGGTCGAGAATGCCGGCCGAGTGGCGCACGCCGACAGGGCTCTCCTCCATGGGTTGACCAACGTTGGCCAGGCGCTGCTGCTCGGAGGCAACACGCTCGGGACCAAAGAGTCCGGGCAACATGGATACGAGACGGTCGGGGGTGAAGGCACGGCGTGGCATCTCCTCACCGGTGTAGACGGCGATGTCGACCACGGGATGCCCTTTTTGCAAGTATTTCTGGCAGCGGGAGACGTAGTCGACGAAGGCTTTCGCTTCAGGGAACCATGTCTGGTCGCGCTGGAAGAAAAGGCCGATTCCATCGAGCGTCATGCCCGGACGGCGGTCTGTCCACGGGTTATGGGTAAAGACGTGGAAGAACAGGCGGTTCATTCCCAAGCAGAAGTTACGGTCGAGCAGCGCCTTGATGCTCGCGGGCGTCTCGTCCCACACGCCGCGCACCTCGGTGAAGCCCTCGGCTTGCACCAGCTGCTTGCCGTAGACGTGAGCCCCGCTAATGGCGTCGAGCATGTCGTTGGGCTTATCGTGGGTGGGCGAGTTGAGCCAGTATTCGCCCATGGGCACGTCGACATGCTTGTAATGCGTCATGCCGTCGGACACCATCGTGGGGGCGACACTCTCGGAAGAGAGCTGGACGCCATACGCTTTGGCCTTCTGCGCAACGGTAGCGAAGAAGACATCGTTGACCAGCTCGTCAATAGTTGTACGGATGTCGCGTAGCACCTGGTCGCCGCCGCTCATGGGCACACCAGCATAGAGGGGTAGCAGCGGTAGCAGGTCGTAGCCGCGCCGACGCTGGAACTCTTGGGCGAAGTTGCGGCTCCAGTTCTGCGAACCGCACTCCCATGAATCGACGTGCATAAACTGAATGGCACGGTGGTTGGGGCGCTGCATGAAGAGGCCGAACCAGGCATCGATCTGCTTGCCGACGGCATCACGCGAGAACTTGTCGCACTCCAGGCCCTTGGCGCCGCCGGCCGTGGCGTTGGTGTGGCCCGTTGAGGTATGCCCCATGCGCAATACTCGCCATGTGCCGTCAGGCAGGTCCATGCTCAGCAGGTCGCCCTGCATCTGGCCTCTGACGATGTCGCTGGGGCGTAGGTAGTCGTTCGCGCTCAGGTCGGTCTCGGGGGTGTCAGGGGCAAGTCGCCACACGTAGCCTGCCTTGCCCTCCCAGTTGTCGATCAGTGGATAGGCGGAAAGCCTGATGGCCTTCAGTCGCAACACGGGCTTCCACTTGGCCGCATCGAGGTCTTCGGCGCCAGGCTCGGTGCCTTCGGGTGTCCACTCAAAGCGGAAGTGACGGGCCTTCGTTGGCGGAATGGAGAAGGTGGTGTTGAAGCCCGTGTTCTGCCAGCCTTGCCGCGGTGGTGTGAGCTGCTTCACTCGATGGTAATTCACACCATCGTCACTGGCCAGCACCGCCAGTCGCTGGCATTGGATATTGGTGCCTGACGGTTCTATCTCGATGCTGCGCACCAGCGTGGGCTCGTCAAAACTATACTGAAGCCAACACGGAAGGTCGGCGCAGTACACACCCTTGTCGTTCACCGTGACCTCTGGGGAATAGGTCAGCGACGCCGGCGATGGGCTTGGGGCGGTCACGGGTATCGCATACACGCCGATGTCCTCGTAGTAGTCTTCGTAGTGCTGAGGCTGCTGCATGAGGAACTGCTGACGGCCACCGCTGACGACCGTGTCGCAGAATACGATCCGCTGCATCGACTCCTCGGGCGAGATCCATGGGCCACCGGCCAAGGCGAAACCATCGCACACGTGGATGCCCATGCCTAGGCCGAGAGAGTCGGCCTGCGTGAGTGCACAGTCGACCAAGTGCCAAAAGTTGTCGGTCAGCGCATCGGCTTGCCCCTCGAACTCAGGTCGTTCAGCTGCACTGCGGATGGGCATCAGGTAGCAGCCGCCCAGTCCTACGTCTTTCATGGCCTGCAGGTCGGCCTTGATGCCAGCTTCGCTCACTGCGCCGTACATCCAGTACCAGAAAGTCCATGGCTTATGCGTGTCGGCGAGACCGACACTCAGTGAAAAGTGATAAATGATAAATGATAAAAGCAGGCGGCGCATGTTACTCGAATCTTAGGATGCTTCTGATACTACCTTTCCCCTTGCTCCAGTAGGGCTGGGCCGAAGGACCGTTTAGGTCGGTGGCGTTCACCTTGTTGCGCACGGCGGGGATGGCCTTGAAGATGCCGATTCCTGTCTCGGGCAGGGTATAGAGAATATGGTCACGACCGTCGCGCGGGGTGTAGACACCCACCTTGTCGTTCATGAGTTCCAGTCCGAACTGACCTTCTTGCGTGGTGAATTTCATCCAGGCGACATTAGAGAAATAGCCCTTGAACTCGGGGTATTCCCACGACTCGCCAGGGATGGGATCGTTATAGTCGTTGCTCCACAGACCATACTGTGGACCTTCCATGCGGTTCTGCCACACGCGATAAGGTCCCTTACCTACCCACTGCTTCGACTTCATCATCTGCTCGGGATAGTCGAAGCAGACGCCCATCAGGTCAACCACTCCACTGAAGTAGTAATCGACGTTCATGTACGCTCCGCCGTCGCTGAGGAATCGCCAGGTAACCGTTTGGATAGAACCATGACGGTAGTTGGCCACCAAAGTGGTGTCACTTACGATGAAACCGTCGAAAACGCCATGGTCGGCATACTCCGTATAGTCGGTTTTCTTCTGGAAGGCCTCCTTGTCATCGTGGTTATAGAAACCATCCTGCGAGCGGTCAGAGCGCTTGGCAGCCACGAAGCGGGGGCCGTTGCCAAACGACAGTTTCTTTCCACCAACGGTAACGCTCATCAGCAGACCTGTCTGCTTGCTGAAGGCAAACTGGCGGTTGCCGCTTTTTACCGTCAGCTGGTCGGCATCCTCTGTCCATGTGTATGTCTGCGTGTTCTCACTAAGACGGTTTTTGTTTAGGATACCGGCCTTCATCATATATTTATAGTTCCACGTGAAGATTTCCTGTCCCTTCGGGTCAATGGCAGTCAACTGTATTACTTCGGCGTCCGTCCTGGGCAGATCAAGCCTGAAGGTCTGTCCGGGGGCCACGTCTGGCGACGGAAGTTTGCCTTCCTTCAACACCTTCACATTCTTCTCACCGTAGGCGGGCATCTGCAGAAACTTGTAACTGAACTGGCAGTCCTTCAGGTTGGTGAAGTCGTAGCAGTTTTGAATGGTGGGCTTTCCTGAGTCCCAATATTTTATCTGCACGGGACTCCATACCTCGCGGATGGTATAGAACGAGCCTTCATTCTCCATGTGAGGACCCACGATACCGTCTGAGCCGAAATTGCCCATGCAGTCTACGATGTTGTTTTGGTCCGTACGCACCACGCCCTGGTCCATCAGGTCCCAAAGAAAACCGCCGGCACAACGGGGATTTGACATCATCAGCTTCCAGTAGTCCTTCAGTCCTGCACCATGGCCGCCGTCGTAAAGACCGTGCAGGAACTCGGTGGGCATAAAAATTTCTTTCTGACGCATATACTCAGCCGTTTCGCCCCAAGAGCGGTAATGCTTGGTCTCGAAACCGTTGCGGTTGGCCCAGGGATAGAGCACCACACGCTGTTGAGGGTCGAGTCTCGCGAAGACAGGCTCCAGCTCGTAGTTGAAGCCGCCCTCGTTGCCGTTGCTCCAGAAGATAATGCTGGGGTGGTTGACGTCGCGGGTCACCATTTCCTCGACTATCTGCGAACCGACGATGGTCTCGTGGCCCCAGTGCCAGCCAGGCTGCTCACATTCCACATAGAGACCCAGTGAGTCGCAGGCATCGAGGAACTCTGGGTCGGCGGGATAGTGCGAGAGACGTACGGCGTTCATGTTCATCGACTTGATGAGCTTCACGTCCTCGATGTTCTTTGCCTTCGACAGTGTGCGGCCACTTTCGGGACGGAATGAGTGGCGGTTCACACCTTTTAAGATGACTTTATGGCCATTGATGAACACCCCGTCGTCGTCACAGCCTTCCACGTGGGGATAGGCCAGCCCCTCGCCAGTGAACGAGTGTCGGTACTCGATGGTGCGGAAACCGAAGCGTTGGCGCTCCACGTGAAGCGGATTCCCACTGCCGTCTTTCAAGGTGAAGACAGCGGTGTAAAGGTTCGGCTCCTCAGCATTCCAGAGTTTGGGGCTATCGACAGTGAAATCAATCTTAGCACCATCGCTGGCCGTGGTGATGGCGGGGCTTTGTGCCACCTTCTTCCCGTTGGCGTCGATGATATCGACGCTTACAGAACAGCCGGCAAGGGCACGGTTCAGGAAGACGTCGGCCATGAAGTGACCGTCAGCACGGGCATCAATGGCCACACGCTGAATGTTCCGTGTGGGCTTGGAAACGATGAACACGGGGCGCCAGATGCCGCCGAAGTTCCAGTAGTCGGCGCGGCGCTCGGCCAGATTCACCTGGGGATTGCTGCTCTCCTTAAAGACTTCCACTTCCAGTCGGTTCGCTTTCTTACCAAAGAAGACACGGTCGGAAACGTCGATGGAATGGCGTGAAAAGCCACCTTGATAAAGACCGTTGCCGGCTTTCCGGCCATTGATGGTGATATTGGCATCGGTGAAAACACCCTCGAACACGAGCTGTATCTGCCGTCCCTGCCACTCCTGTGGCAGTGTGAACTCGGTCTTGTACTGTCCTCGCTCGTTGGCAATGCCCTCGGGCGTTGCCTTCCCGTAGAAGCGCATGCCGTACTGGTAGGTGCCGAAGCCTTGTAGCTCCCAGCACGACGGTACGCCGATGGTAGTCCACTCGCCACTGCGACGGCCGTCAGAGCAGCGGAATTCCCATTGCACCATGTCATCGCATCCAGTACCACTGAGGTACTGCCGGAAGGTCTCTTGTGCCGCTGCCGTACTTGTGAACAATTGAAGAAGGAAAAATGGGAGAAAGAGGCGTCGCATAATTTGTTCTTTTGTTACTATGTCTTTATTTGTTCTTTTGTTGCAGGAGGATGTGGAGTGTATGAGTCCGTTGCGGGATGGCATATCTGCTGAGTACACCCGGGCCACAGGAACTGTTGCCCAAGCCCATCACGGCGCAGTCGATGTTCAGATAGACATGGTCGGGGTCTTCGCGTAGGTCGCAGTCGTGGGCTGTCTCATAAAGGTGCTGCACACTGTAGGGTAGGGCAGCGAACGAGAACGGCTGGCCATCGAGGGTGCTGACGCGCAGTCCCTGTCCTGTGTCATCGGTCAGTTCCAACCAGTAGGTGTCGTCGTGGTTGCCGCTGTCTTGTGGACGGGGGTAGTGAACGTATTGCTCGTCGACGGTGCTCTCCCACGTGTTGATGGTCGTTGAGGCGTGACGGTCGGGGTAGTTATCCCAAGGACCTCGTCCGAAGTAGCGCAGATGGCGCAATGTTTTTGGCAGTGCGATGGTGATGCCTAAGCAAGGCAGTGGGGGCAGCTCGCCTTCAGGCGTGAAGGTGACGCGCAGGTCGGAACTGTTGTCGTCCAGCAACTTCCACTCGTAGACCAAGCGGATGAAGCCGCCGGCAGTGCAGTAGGCCACGCAGTAGTGACTGTCGTTGGGCGATCTGCTGATGACGCTGTCGCGCAGCTGGTCCAGTCCCTGTCGCTTCCAGTCCTTGGCTATCCAGTTGCCAAAACCCTTGTCGTTGTCAGTCGGTGCGCGGAAGAGGTGTGGGGTGAAAGCTAAAGGGTGAAGGGTGGGGGATGAAAGTATGGCGGAGTCCCACTCTTCGCTTTTCACGTCTACCTTTGCCTTTTCATTTAACACGAACTGCTGGCGACATATCTCATAGCCGGCAGGAGCCCAAAGTGTCTCATGCTTCAGTGTGGCATAGACATCGAGCAGTCCGTCGTGCTGTTCATGGTGAATCTCATAGTTGTCAAGACAGCAGGTGCTGTCCAACAGTTCGATGGCCCATTTCTCCCTTTTCCCTTTTGACTTGTCATTTACAACGAACCGCAGTGGCGCATACACCTGCTTCACTTCCCAGTATTTGGGGGTTGGCTGGCGGTCGCTGCTGACGATGCCTTTCACGCAAAAGGCCTTCAGATTAGGCACGTCGCCAAAGTCACCACCATAGGCGGTCATCAGCTTACCGTCGGGTCGGCGGACAAAGATGCCCTCGTCGGCCCATTCCCAGATGAAGCCGCCAAGCATGCGGGGGTGACTGTATATCTCGTTCCAGTAATCCTGCAGGTTACCCAAGGCGTTACCCATGGCGTGGGCATATTCGCTCGTCAGCACGGGCCTCGTGTCAGCGCTGTCGAGGGCGATGCTCAGCAGGCGCTCCCAGCGGGCGTTCTCCGGGCGTTCCATGTTGGAGTCCGCAACGCCGGGGTTCAGATAGTCGTCCTGTGTGCGGGGATAGAAGCGCGAAATCACATCCACCGCAGCCGGGTCTTTCGACTTCTCGCTGGTAACTCCCCAACTCCTCAACTCCTCAACTCCCCAACTCCTCGGCTTCTCACTCCCCCCCTGTGCACCCTCATAATGGACGAAGCGCGTAGGGTCGTATTCATGAATCCATGCTGCTGTCAATGCAAAGTTAGGACCCCAGCCTGCCTCGTTGCCCAAGCTCCAGAAGACGACGCAAGGGTGATTACGGTCGCGGACGACGAGTCGCTGTGTGCGGTCTATCCAGGCTGCTGCCCATGTCGGGTCGCTGGCTAACTGCCCTCTCAGGCCGTGCTCCTCGATGTCGGCCTCGTCCATTACGAAGAGTCCGATGCTGTCGCAGATGTCGTACCACCGCTCCGTGTTCGGATAATGGCAGGTGCGCACGGCATTGATGTTGGCACGCTTCATCAGCAGGGCGTCCTCCAGCATGCGTGCCTCGCTCATGACGTGGCCCCGCTGCGGATCCATCTCATGACGGTTGACACCGCGCAGCCGTACTTGTTGTCCATTCACCAAGAAGCGGCCGTTGCGTATCTCTGTCTGCCGAAAACCTACCCGCTGGGTGATGCGCTCCACCGACTGACCAGTAGAATCTACTAATGCCACCTCTAATATATATAAATAAGGTGTCTCTGCAGTCCATAGATGCGGGCGCTTGACTGTGGCTTGCAGCCAGCCCCATTTGGGATAGCCGCGCTGAGGGGTGCGGTCGTTCATGATGGCCGCTTTGTGGTCAAGGTTCAGCATGGGGACGGCGTCAGCGGTCAGCTTTTCGCTGAGCACGTCGTTCCCCTCAGCATCGAAAAGCCGTGCTTCCACTTGGAAGCCCTCACCACGCTGGCCGGGCTGTACCTCCAACTCGGGATGCACGATGAGCAGCGCATCCTGATAGTCAGTGTCGAGCAGTGTGCGGATGCCAATGTCGCGGATGCGGATGTGGGGCGTGGCAAAAAGGGTGACGCTGCGGTGGATGCCCGCTATGCGCCACATGTCCTGGTCCTCGAGGTAGCTGCCGTCGCAGTATTTTAGTACCTGTAACGTCAGCTGGTTCTCACCTGGCCGCAAGTAGTCCGTCAGACGGAACTCCGCAGGTTCCATGCTTCCCTGTGAGTAGCCCACGCGCAGACCGTTGAGCCAGATGTAGAATGCACTGCTCACGGCGCCGAAACGAATATACACCTCCATGCCGGCCCACGCCTCTGGTACCGTGAACGTGCGGCGGTAGACACCCGTGGGGTTGCGCTCCTCGTATGCCGTGTAGTCTTTACGGGGCTCGCCCATCACGCGGGGCGGGTCAATTTTAAAAGTATAGCCGCTACTGCTGTAGATGGGCGTACCGAAACGCTGCCCTTCTTGGTTTACCTCCCAGTCACCAGGGACGGGGAACATCGTCCACTGGCTGTCCTCAAAGTCTGTTTCGAAGAAACCGTCGGGCTGACGATCAGGGGTTGGCGTCCAGTTGAACCGCCAGTAGCCGTCAAGCGACAGCTGGCGGTCACCAGGGTGCTCGCCGAAAGGCATGAAAGCAGCTCGTGGCGCTTCGCGGTTGATTTGCAGCACACTTTGGTCTTCCCAGTCAACGGAAGCCGTAGCCATTAGTGCATGTGCCATGCCTGCAAGAATGAGGAGAAATGCCTGTCGAAGTACACTCATCTGTTCTGTCTGGTTATTGGTTGTGCAAAGATACGAAAAAAACGTGAGCACGAAGAAAAGGTATTCGGTTTTTAATATCTTTTATCATTCACGGGCTGGGCCTCTTGTGTTTACGATTGCATAAAAAAGATGTACAATTATGGTTGCTGTCTGATGCGTATCATAAAAGAAAGATGTACCTTTGCACCGGATTCCTAAAACTTAATTAAAGATGAAAAGACGACTTGCTTTTATGTTACTGCTGGTTTTTGGCGTACTGATGGCTGCCAATGCCAGTAAGACGGTTTTCCTCAAGCCCAGTTCCAACTGGCAGGAAGCCGGTGCGAGGTTCGCACTTTACATGTTTGGCACCAGCGAAGCTTGGGCAGATTTCGTGCCCGTGGAAGGTGCCGAAGGTATTTATCAGGCAACATTCGACGATGCTCAGACGGGCATGATTATCTGTCGAATGAATCCTGCTGCTTCCCAGAATTCGTGGGATAACAAGTGGAACCAGTCGGGCGACCTGTCTGCCCCCACTGCTGACAATCTGCTTTACACAATTGCAGAGGGGCAATGGGACGGCTTTACAGTTGACAACGGCCTGACGGTGACACCGTATGATGTTCCAAAACCCGTCGTTATTGAGTCGATGTACATCGTCGGCGACCTCACCGGCGGCTGGCCCACCGATGAAGGCGACTGGTCGATGGCTAAGGCCATGACAAAAACCTCCACCAACGCCAACGTCTGGACGCTGACGCTGACCGACGTGGAGTTGGAGGCTAAGACTTACGAGTACAAGGCTACGGCCAACCAGAAATGGGGCGACTATGAGCTTCCCGCCGAGGGCAACATGGAGTATGCTATTGAGGAGGCTGGTAAGTACACGCTGTCTTTCATGATTGACGTCGAGAAAAACATTATTAAGCTTGTTGCAGAGAAGCAGATTCCCGAGCCCGTGAAGATTGAGTCGATGTACATCGTCGGCGACCTCACCGGCGGCTGGCCCAACGACGAGACCAACGACTGGTCGATGGCGAAGGCCATGACGAAGAGCGCCGACAACGAGAACGTGTGGACGCTGACGCTGACCGACGTTCAGCTCGAAGCCCAGGCCTACGAGTACAAGGCCACTGCCAACCAGAAGTGGGGCGACTACGAACTCCCGATGGACGGCAATAACGAGTACGTCATCAACGAGGCTGGTACGTACACCCTGACGTTCACCGCCAACACCGAGGAGCACACGCTGACCCTTGATGCCGTCAAGCAGTCCATCATTCCTGAGATTACGAAGGTTGAGCTTCGTGGTGACTGGAACTGGGAGAGCGCCGAAGGCATGACGAAGGTGGGCGAGAACAACACATGGACGATGACCCTCGACCTGAGTGCCACCGACGCCGACCAGCAGTTCAAGCTCGTCATCAACGACAACCTCTGGATTGGAAACGGCAGCAACACCGTGATTTCCGCTCCGGAGGGCTGGGTGGAAGGCCTCGAGGACGGTGATTGGAACTGGGTGCTGAAGAACTCAACGACCGGTTACCAGACCTACACTGTCACTGCCCTGTGGCTGCCCAACGAGAACGCAGCTGTGAACTGGGCCTTGAAGTTTGAAGGCAAGGACGAGCGTGTTGAGGGCATCCTCGCTCCGAAGACTGCCGACGGCCAGCCTGCCGTGGTCTACAACCTGCAGGGCGTGCGCATCAGTCAGCCTGCGAAGCACGGCCTTTACATTGTCAACGGCCGGAAAGTGAAGCTGTAATTCAGACGAAAAGGGAGCGAATTTTTCCGCTCCCTTTTCTTTTTTCCTTATTTCTTTTTGTATTCCCGAAAAAAGTGTTACCTTTGCATCCATGTTACGAAGAGCAAAGACTGTAAAGATAACAATGACGTGGCGCGACTTTGTGCTGCGTGCCGCCTTGGTCATCGTTACGACGCTGGTGATCGTGTGGTTCATGCCACGTGACCGTAAGGTCTCTTTCCATATCGAGATTGACAAGCCGTGGCACTACAACGACCTGACGGCAGCCTTCGACTTCTTTATCTACAAGAACGACTCTACCGTTCAGCGTGATATTCAGGAAGCCTTGCGCAATTACGAACCTTATTATATCTTCAACAAGGATGTCGGTGCCACCCAGGTGCGCCGCTTTATGCAGGAGTTCGGCCACGAGCAGGCCTCTTACCATCTGAACAGCGACTACAAGCGCATCATCGCCAACCGCCTGAACGCCCTCTACGCCGATGGCATCGTCGACACCATGGAGCCCATGGGCCCTGATGAGGATTCCACCCGCACGTTCCGTCGCGTCGAAGGAAAGGATGCCATTAGCGTTGCCGCCATCACCGTGCATACTGCCCGCGAGGCCTACGAGCAGATTCTGCGCGACCCCCTTCTGGTGGGCCGTGTGGCAGCTTTGCAAGAGCTCGACCTGAACGAGTTCATCGTGCCCAACCTAGTGTTCGACAGCATCCGCAGCAAGGAGAGCCGCGAGGAAATCATCAACAGCGTTCCCAAGGCCAGTGGCTGGGTGCAGCGCGGCGAGAAAATCATCGACCGCGGCATCGTCGTCGATGCGCAGAAGGCCCTCAAGTTAGAGTCGTATCTCAAGGAACTCGATCGCCGGAACGAGATGCAGAGCAGCCTGAACATCACCGTTCTGGGCGAGCTTCTCTACGTGTTCCTCATCATGCTGGCTTTCACCATCTTCCTCAGCATGAGCCGCCGTGACTACTTCGAACGCATGCGCTCGGTGGGCATGATCTATGCGCTGATTGTCATTATGGCCATCCTTGCCTCACTGCTCGTCAGTCACAACCTGCTGCACGTCTACATACTGCCCTTCGCCATCGTGCCCATCTTCATCCGCGTGTTCATGGACTCACGGACAGCCTTCGCCGCCCACACCTCCCTGGTGCTCATCTGCGCCTGCCTGCTGCTCTATCCGCTGGAGTTCATCACCGTACAGATGGCCGCCGGCACCGCTGCCATCTTCTCCCTGCGCGAGCTGAGCAGCCGTTCGCAACTCTTCCGCACCGCTGTCCTCACCACCGTTGCCGCCATGCTTGCCAATTTCGCCATCTTCCTCATACACAATGGTGACATGGCACGCTTCAACACCAGCGAGTACAACTACCTGCTCGTCTGTGGCATCATCATCTTCTGCTGCTACCCCTTGCTCTACCTTGTGGAGCGCACCTTCGGCTTTATCTCCGAAATATCGCTCATCGAGTTGTCCGACATGAACAAGGAGGCGCTCCGCCAGCTCAGCGAAGTGGCCCCCGGCACCTTCCAGCACAGCATACAGGTGGGTAACCTCGCCGCCGAGATTGCCCGTAAGATAGGGGCCAGCGCACAGCTTGTGCGCACCGGTGCGCTCTACCATGACATCGGTAAGTCCGTCAACCCCATCTACTTCACTGAGAACCAGTCGGGTGGTATCTCGCCCCACGACCATCTCACCGAGGTCGAGAGTGCCCAGATGATTGTGAGCCACGTCACCGAGGGCCTGAAGCTTGCCGAGAAGTACAACCTGCCGCGGCAGATCCGCGACTTCATTGCCACCCACCACGGCCAGGGCAAGGCGAAGTACTTCTACATTAAGTATAAGAACGCCCATCCCGACGAGCCTATCGACGAGCTGCTCTTCACCTATCCCGGCCCTAACCCGTCGACAAAGGAGCAGGCCATCCTGATGATGGCCGATGCCGTAGAAGCCGCCTCACGTTCACTGCCCGACTATACGGAGCAGACCATCCGCACCCTCGTCGACCGCATCATCGACGGGCAGACCGCCGATGGCTTCTTCCGCGACTGCCCCGTCACCTTCCGTGACCTGCAGTATGCCAAGACCGTTCTCATCGAGAAGCTGAAGACCATCTATCACACCCGCATCAGCTACCCGGAAGCCAACCAGTAGACGTCTGTTCCGCTCCGAGGGGACTGCCACTTCCCTCCGAGGGGACTGCCACTTCCCTCCGAGAGGACTGCCACTTCCCTCCGAGAGGACTGCCACTTCCCTCCGAGAGGACTGCCACTTCCCTCCGAGGGGACTGCCACTTTCCTCCGAGGGGACTGCCACTTCCCTCCGAGGGGACTGCGATTCCTCTCCGAGGGGACTGCCACTCCGTTCCGAGGGGACTGCCACCCCTCTGGTACCGTCGCGCGGCGTCCCTCCCGTAAATAACATGCACTTTTTCGATGGAATCGGCAAAAATGGGGTCTTTGTGGGCTATTTTTCGCCGATTACACCCCTTTCGCCTACTTTGGGGCCTTCCCGACCCCTCTGTCTTGCCATTTGCTTAACATTTCTTGCTTTTTCGCTCCAAAAAGTGTAGAGTTTTGAATAGAAAGTGTAGAGTTTTGATGTTTTTCTCGATTTTGCAGCTCTAAAATTTGGCTATTCCGCTCTTTTTTGCTACCTTTGCAATGCTGAACGCCCTTTGGCGCATACCCTCTCCGGACTCGTCCGACCAAATCGAATCTATTCAATAATTAAATGTTATACGTATGAGAACAACAACAACCCTTCTGGTCCGCGCAGCCATGACGCTGCTCGTGACCGTGCTCACCACTGTGACGACGGCCAGTGCAGCCGACGTCATCGAGCTCACCTTCGCCGGACGTGGCGAAGCCACCACGGCCGACCAAGTGACCGTGACCAACCTGACGCACACCGACATCGCACCTGTGACGCTCAGCGGCTCGGCCACCCTGCGCCTCGTCGACGTGGCAGCTGCCATGCGCAAGGGCGACGTCAACGTCGA
>JAEEGL013553763.1_pt1 | contig 60415 bp, 51 predicted proteins | sample 9134231 | NCBI WGS metagenome assembly JAEEGL01 (sample SAMN16246548, study PRJNA631951) | gut metagenome | biome: gut microbiome; feature: rumen; material: fiber-attached | host: Bos | place: Iran: Karaj | collected 2018-10
CTACTATTACTCTTACACCCTATTTCTTTCCTACATGATAAGGGGGTTTCTTTTTTTTACCCGCCCCTTTACATAAAGAAAGAAATATATAAAGAAAGAAAGTGGGTTCCCCCTCCCAAGATAGAAAAAAATTATTATATTTGTAGCGACATATCTCTTTTCTCTGTTACGTTAATAATTCATGTGGATATCTCCCGGATGGCTGTGAAGTTCTCCGGGAGATTTTTATAGCTTACCACATTAGCTTTCCACATTTACTATCCACATTTGGAAATGTGGTAAGCTATTATTATATTTGCATGCGGTTTTTTCATACATTTGTTGGTTCGTCATATGCCCCCTTCCTTAGTCGAGAGATTCAGGAAGGGGAATTTGCATATATAAATAATTATAGGTACATTTGCATTGCCATATTCAAATGGGTTAAGGTGTTTTGTTGTGTGCCCCCATCCAGTCTCCTTCTTTGTCTTTGCTGGATGGGGGTTTTCTTTATCTTTATGTTATATGTGAAAAAAGAAACTAGCTGGTAATCAGCGTCTTATGTATCTCACGGATTTATTTAACAAAAGAAACCATATTTTTCAACCAGAAAACGAAAGAAAAAAATACCTAGGCGCATCACTGCGGCTAGGTATTCACACCAAAATTATGTACACTATTACGTAAATCCAAAAGCAAAGATAGGAAATAAGTTTTAATCAAGCAAGCTTTATTATATTTTTAAAGGTCTTGCTTTTTGCACAAAAGTTTATTTACTTTGTGGCATTATGGGTCAGAACAATAATGTAAATAATAATTTCCTGAGAGGAGCAGTATCTGGGACTAGGCTTAACAGCACTGGGACAAATAGTCTGCGTGAATCTGGAGGGGAAATTGTTCTTGGAGAGGCGAGCGTTGTAGATAATCAGTTGAGGCCATATGCCAGCGATGATACCGACCCCTCTAATAGGTATCTTGCCAACATAAAGTACGGAACAACCGAGCATTGGAATTCAGCAGCTGGATTTATACCCGGCGATGGAGAGATTATTGTATATACTGACTACCAGACAATTACAAAGATTTCTCCTGTTACTGGAGAGGAGATAACAATGCCCGTTCCGGCAATTAAAATAGGAACGGGTAATGCGTATGTTCAAGACTTGGCGTTTGTTGATGAGTGGGAAAGAGACCTTATCTATGACCATATTCACAATACAGATGTGCATGTGAGTCCTGAAGATAAGCAGAGGTGGAATAATAAGCTCAATTATGAGCAGAACATACAGAATGAAACCTTGGTGTTGAATAGAAATTAATATAAATACAAGAAATTATGCCAGACATTAGTAAAATTACCCTCCCGAGTGGCAATACTTATGACATTAAGGATGCCGCAGCAAGAGAAGCTATAGCATCGTTATCGGGAGGCTCGTATTTCTTGGGAGTAAGTGAAACTCCGATTATCGACCAGTCTACCACATCCCCTATCTATGTTAACGGGGAGTATGTGTATCCGGTAAATGGCAATATGGCCATTTATGGTAGCAAAGAATTCGTGTGGAGCACCACACAGTATCTGTATTATTCAAAGCAGCTTACTAGCGATACTCCTCCGAAGTATTATTATACATTGATAGCCAGTCCCACTCAGGCGCAGAAGGATGCCGCTGTCTTCACTACATCAAGGTCTATTCCCACTACATCTTCTGGAGCTATTTCTGAGCCACTTGCAGACGGTGCAGATATTATTAAGGCGCAGTATTCTGGCAAATGGGTAGAATTTGGTGACACGTCGACTCTTGGAGACCTTGCATATAAGGATACCGTGTCCGTGTCTTCAACGATTAATACTTCCGGTAATACTGCAAGTGCCATTACTGGACTCTCTCAAGGACGCTTAGTGTGCGAGCATTCTGTTGGAATACCGGTGATAGGAGGATTAAATTCCGCAAAGTTAATTACTCAAAGTTCACCAGTGGTTTCTGCTCTTAGTAGTGTTAGTGCTTCTACTTCCAAATTAGTAACAACAAGTATTCCTAATGTTACTTCTATTGGAAGCGCGTCAACTTGGGGGTTTGCAATGGGAAGTGGAACAGATGCTGAAACGCTTGTTATTTCTGGAGCCAATGGCTCTGCCCCCACTCTTGGAACAGCAATTACTGCTGCAACGGGAAGCCTCTCTATGAACGGTGGCGGTTCGAGCGTTGCGACAGGGGTAATGGGCTCTGCCCTAAGTTCAGGAATACTTGGGGCCCCAACTGGAAAAACGGTTGGAGATACCGTTACAATTGCTTCTGGGTCAATATCTGCAAATGGCACTGGTTCAACAGTTGTCACTGGGGCAACAAATACTAATGTCGCAATGAGTACACCATCGGATTATGGCGAGGGTGACGATTTATATTTTGCAAGTGGGTCTGTTGACCAAGATGGAACTGGCTCTCTTGTAGTAACCGGTTCGTCTGGAACAGCGACTGTTCTCAAGAGCACTGCAACCATTACTAATACTGTAACGACATCGTAATATGGCAATATCAAAGGTTAAGCTCCCCGGTGAATCCTCTGCCATAGATATTCACGACAGTCGAATACCGGGGGTAGATACCACAGTTACCTCTGGCAGCAGCAATGTTGTTACCAGTGGTGCTGTGGCTTCTGCTATTCCTACAAATCTTGATAATGTAAGTGACGGGTCAACAAGAAAATTAGTTGTGCTTCCGGGCTCTTCTGGTATTGGCTCTGTCAGACAGATTGGTTTGGCCGCTGCAACAGCAGCATCAGCTGCCGCGTTTAACTCAGGTGAAGCTTCTGGAGAAAATTCGTTTGCAGAAGGAGAGTCTGTAGCGGATGGGGATAATTCACATGCGGAAGGATTTGACTCATGGGCTATAGGTGACACTTCGCACGCTGAAGGTATAACCACAAACTCCATTGGTGATGCTTCCCATGCGGAAGGCAACACAACAAGTGCGGTAGGCGCAAGGGCTCATGCAGAAGGATATGGCACAAGCACAGAATCGTCTTTTGTCATATCTGGTTCTGCAAATACAACTTCATTTACTACTTCTGCTGCTCACGGATTGAAGGTTGGTGATGTTGTGTTATATGAAGGAACTTATGCAAAAATATCTACAGTTCCGGGCATAACTTCTTTTACGACAGACGTTAAATTAAGTTCGTCTGCTATATCAAGTAAAAAGATTTTAATCGTAACAGAAGTAGCATATGCAGAGAACTCTCATGTAGAAGGGTGGAAGAATATTGCAGGAAATAATAATGCTCATGCAGAAGGGTGGTTGACCAAGGCACTTGGACATACTTCTCACGCTGAGGGTCGTGGTGGCACGGCTAATGCTAATTATTCTCACGCTGAGGGCAGAGATACAACTGCAAGTGGAGAAGCTTCCCATGCAGAAGGATATGTGACCACCACGTCTAACCAAGGAGAACATGCCGAAGGTAAGTATAATATAAGCATATCTGGAAGCACAATACACACTGTTGGTATAGGAACAGGTGCAAGCGCAAAGAAGAACGCTCATGTCATCACCACGGATGGCAAGCACTATATTCCCGGCATAGGCACTTATACAGGAACAGAACCGGCACTTCCTTCTGGACAAGACCTAGCAACTATAGTTAACTCTAAAACATCTAATACTGGCACTGTTACAAGTGTAGGAGCAGGAACTGGTCTTTCCATATCTGGAAATGCAAGCATTAATCCCACTGTTAACATAGCATCTGGATATAAGCTTCCATCTACTGGAGAATGGGGTAATAAGGCAGATTTAGCATCTCCTGCTCTCACCGGTACTCCTACTGCCCCCACAGCTACTGCTGGAACGAACACCACACAAATAGCAACTACGGCTTTTGTGCAGAATGCGTTTTCCGCAGCTGATGCCATGGTTTATAAAGGAACCATATCTGGTGTTGGCATGCCAGTGTATGGCAATCTAACTCCTGCGGCTGATTGCGGGTGGACATATAGGGTTAGTTCTTCTGGAATAATTGATGGAATTGCAGTAGAAACCGGAGATATGTTGATATGCAATTCTGATTCAACTCCAGCAGCAACGGCAAACAATTATACTACAGTAAGGACAAAATGGAACTTTATACAGACAAATATTGATGGCGCCGTAACTGGTCCCGCATCCTCAACAGACAATCACATAGCATTGTTCGACGGAGCCACTGGTAAAGTAATCAAGGATTCCGGTTATACTATAGCAACCAGCGTTCCGAGTGGTGCGGTGTTTACTGATACAAAGGTAACACAGCAGAACTCTACCGCAAACAGCACGCTTAATGTTCTTCTCAAGTACGATACCGGAACATCTACAACCACCAATGTTGTAAATAGTAGTAGCTCGTTGAACTTCAATCCATCAACAGGATTGCTGACCACTGCTGATATAAGAGTTAGTGGGAATGACGTTTATGTCGGTTCTGCTTCTGGTTCACAATGTCATCAGCAATATGACGCCACTAATAAGTGTCTCAAGTTCATATTTGATTAAATTCATATATATTATTCTATGTCACTACGGGTTTGGCTACCATTAAATGGAAATCTAAATAATCAGGGACTGGCGAATGTCTCTGCGACTAATAATGGAGCCGCTGTGGATAATGCTGGGAAGATTGGGAAGTGCTATAGTTTTAATAGAAACAATATAGTATTTAATATAACCTCAGCATCTCTGGGGCTATCTGTTTTGAATGGATGTTCCTTTTGCGCGTGGATTTATGTAACAGAAAACCTTAATAATTTAACAATATTTGGTACAAATAACACAAATCAAATAAACTTTACTATAGGTGTTCATCAAGGTAAATTATATATAATTCATAGAGAACAAAGTAATAATAGAGAGCTGAGTGAGAGTGATATAACCTTAAATGAATGGCATCACATAGCTGTGCTTATTAAGAATAGTCGGGCTACATTCTATATTGATGGTGTTGAGGATAATTCAGTTGGATGTGCCCTGAACCCCAGTTACGCTAATTTAGCATATATTACATGTATTGGAGGGTGGGGCTCTTCCTCAAATTTTAGTGGAAAACTCAACGACATCCGCATCTATGACCACTGCCTATCTCCCAAGGAAGTAAAGGAAATTTCTAAAGGACTTGTGTTGCACTATAAGTTGGATGACCCATATGTGGAGCCAACAACTAATTTAATTACCGGAATAACTTCTGTTGCACGCTGTACAATTGAGGGTAATGGAGTGAGGGTTGCTTGGAATGTTTCAAGCGGTGACACATATTTGTTTTTCAACACATCAGAAGAAATGGTTCAGGGGACAACCTATACACTATCTTTTGATGTTGAGGGACTAAACGAAAGCGGAGTTAGTTTCGCTTGGAGTAATATAATAGGTGGCGACAATAGATATTTATGTGTTTTACATAATGGTCACAATGTAAAAACATTCACTCACAACTCATCTGAATCTAGAACATTTTTTGATGATATCCATCGAAATAATACGAGCAATTTTTGGATGGGCAACTTCCAGCTTGAGAAGAAAGACCACGCAACCCCATACACAAAAAATTTCAGAGGCCCACAAACACAATACGATAAGAATATATATACAGAACCAGATGGGTCTAAATGGTTGCATATAGCACATCATAACAACCCAGCAAACGGAGTTTTCCCATCTAGTTCAGCAGCGTGGAGTAGCGGAGTATATGTAGACGCGGATAGATGGTTTGATGTATATGGAACCGTACAGAAACTCGACAGATATGAGTTTATTGTTAAGCAGAAAGTGACAAGTAGCGATACTGAAAAGAAATATCGTTGGATACAGAATAAAAGTCCTTTGACTGCAACATGGAGCGATGTAAGAGCCAGCAACGTAAGTAGAATAACAACGAGCGGGTATACTGATGGAACTTTTGGCGGTCTTTATATACTCAATTCAAATACATATATGTGTATAGCAAACGCAACAAATGGAAACTGGTATGGCGCGTTTGGCTGCTGGACTCAATACTACGGCGGCGTTCCGGGATATCCAAATACCATGGTGACTACTGGCTATATGGATTTATATGTTCGAGTAGAAGATGAGAATATTCCGGAGGTGATTGACTACAGTGGATATAAATATAATGGTTCAACCGTTGGCACGGTAACAACATCATCTGATACAAGTAGATATGGAATGTGTTATAACGTGTCTAATGGTAATGCAGTAACAACATCAAGCATTCCATTTACAGCATTGACCAACTGCACAATTAGTGCATGGGTATATGTTCAAACTAATGGTACTTCTGGGTGGTTGCCTTTTGGTGGACAAGATAATTATTACTACCTACTTGCTACTTCTGGAGGTACTGGTGCTTTTTATCATGGTAATGCAGGCTCTAATACAAAAATAATATATAGGGATGGTGTTGTTGGAACTACTCCATTAGCAATAGGCGCTTGGCATCACTACTGTATTTCTGGTATAGACCTTTCGACATGGACAAAATTTGGAATAGATGATTATGATTCCAGATATGGCACTAACTGGAATTTCACTGGCAAAGTAAGTGATGTGAGAATCTATAATACAGTCCTCTCCGCAGACGACATAAAAGAACTCTATGACACATCAGCTTATATCTATAACGATGGAAGTATAGCTGCATATGAGTTCAACGAAATTAACACTGCAAGCAGAGAGCTGCATCCAATACCAACCGACAATCCGAATCTCATTACATATAATGCGGACGGGTCATATACTTGTAGTGGGTATACTTGGTTCCACGGAGATTACATACCTATCAGCCCAAGCGGTAAGACATATTACTACGATTTAGAGTATTCTAATGTGGCTGGCAATATGTTCTATGTTGGATTTGAGAGATATGATGCAAATTATGATTCTGGGTCTAACAATGGATGCATATATATGGTTGGTAGCTCTAATGCGGCATCAAGAGTTAGATTGACTGGAACCATAGATTTAGCAACTGCATTGACAGGAAATCCTACTGCATATACAAAGCTCCGCATTCTTAATAATTGGAATAACAGTAGCGATACTTCATACAAAGGCACAATACATTATATCTCTTTGAAAGAAGTTGCCACAAAGACCGAAAGTGAAGTTACAAAGACTGGGGTATTTGAGGGAGACACATTCATTGAAAACCAAGATGCCTCGATAAGCCATACTGGAAATGTAATAGGGAATCAAATAATAGAAATATAATATGGCAGAGTTAAAGAATCTAATAGTAGAAGGTGATAGCAGACTGATTGGAGATACCAACGCAGGTAAGATAACTGCATCATCAATAGTTAAATCCGGAGGAACAAGTAGTCAGTTCCTGAAAGCCGATGGTAGCGTGGATAGTACAGCGTACACCACTAATACGGGTACTGTTACAAGTGTTGGAGCAGGAACGGGTTTATCTATAAGCGGAACCGCAAGCGTTAATCCAACAGTAAATGTAGCGAGCGGATATAAACTTCCTACTACAACAGAGTGGACTAACGCCACCCCTTTTGAAAAAGGAGCCGGTGCTAATAGTGTCCAACAGAAAGGAACTAGTGCTGTTGCTAGTGGTGCTAGTGCTGTTGCAGAAGGAGACCATACAACCGCAAGTGGTCAAAGTTCACATGCTGAAGGATGTCTAACAAGAGCAGTAGGTCGCGGTTCTCATGCAGAAGGTATTGAATATAATGATATTGGTACCGCAGCAGAGGCAGATGCTGCACATGCGGAAGGTGCTGGTGTTGTTGTTAAAGGACAGGCTGCTCATGGAGAAGGTGTATTGAATGTTGCTGGAAGAACCCAAGAAGAAGCGGTTGCTGCATTGGCAGATTTTCCTAATCTTGGTGGCACTACAGAACAAAAAGTATCTAAACTTATTGGTTTTGGCTCACATGTGGAGGGCACAATCAACAAAGCACTTGGCTCATCTTCCCATGCAGAAGGCTACTCTACACAGGCTCTTGTTAATTCAACTCACGCAGAGGGAGATACTACAACTGCAAGTGGTGAAGCCGCTCATAGTGAAGGATATAAAACAACAGCATCAGGGAATCAGGCACATGCTGAAGGATATTATACTGAAGCCACTGCAAATCAATCTCATGCAGAGGGTCAATATACCAAAGCAACTTCTGGAAATGCACATGCTGAAGGAAAAAATACTACTGCAAATGGAGAAGCCTCTCATACAGAGGGATTTTATACAGTTGCAAATAATAATGTAGAACATGCAGAAGGACAATATAATGTTAGTATTGCTAATGTTACTCGGCATACGGTGGGCATAGGTAATTCTTCAACAAGAAAGAACGCTCATACTATTACCGCTGATGGAAAACACTATATACCCGGAATAGGTACTTATGTAGGAACAGAAACAACATTGCCTACTGGTCAAGACTTAGCTACTATAGTTAACTCTAAAACCTCTCTTGCCATTGGCACAACAGCTACAACTGCTGCTGCCGGAAATCATACACATACCACCACTATAGCAGCAGGCACATCTGGAGATACAAGTCAGATAACGCTGGCAAATGGCGGAAAGTATAAGCTTACTGCTGGTGGGACTGACTATGTGTTCACTATGCCATCAGGGTCAAGCAGCGATATATATTGGGCTACATATGGAACCACCCCATATGCAGATATTAAAACAGCCATGCTGACTAATAATAAGATAGTTCTTATGAGGGTGCAATCTCCTGATGATTCCGAGACATTTGTTTTAAGAGCCACTTATTATAATGATGTAGACCAAGAAATCTTCTTTATGGGATATTTATATGAGGGACAATCAGAATCGGCATCATATAGCATATGTGTAGATGAGAATAATTCTTGGTCTGATTATAGCAGTTATTTACAAAGCGCATCTTACCGAGCCTCTTCCATAACTTCTTCCAACAAAACGAGCACATCATATTACGCTTCAACAAAGGCCGTATATAATTATGTAGAAAGAAATGCAGCAGGGAGATATTCATGTACGAAAACCGGTGGGTCTGGTGTGACTTCTCTGTTCTGCTGCAACGGCAACTTGGTTTGCTATGGCTCGTCATCATCATTTACTGGTACTTTCATAATGACTGTTTCCAATTTTTATGCAGCATTCATGAAGAGTATCGGTGGGTATACATTAGATAAAGAAGCGCTATCAGATTCGAATAAAGTTACAGAGTTAGCATATCTGATGACAAATTCATCAATAACTAAACTTGCTGCTGGCTCTGGAAGTAATACCAGACACCAATTTAGTTATCAAGCAATAAATGGAAGTACCGGAACTCCTGTTAGTTTCACATATGGAGCATCTGCCAGCGGTTGTAGAATTGCAGTTTCGACTTCTGGCGTAACATTAACAATAGTATAGTAGTATGAAGCTTTTAATTGATAGGGCTTGGAAGAAGCCGACATACACAATCTCAAGATTGTTTGTTGATGGAAAGAGATTCTATGAGTCTCTTGAAGATAAGGATAGGGGCCTGAAGAAAACAGACCCGCTGTCTACAATTCAAATCAAGAAGATATATGGAGAAACAGCAATTCCTTCTGGGGTCTATGAGATAGATATGGATAGGGTTTCTCCAAAATATGCAGCTATAAGCTGGTATAAAACAAACTGCAATGGAGGCAGAATGCCATATCTTAAGAATGTGCCCGGTTTTGAAGGAATCTTACTCCATCCGGGAAATGGTCCGGAGGATTCATGGGGCTGCATCTTGATTGGGAGAAACCTCACAACCGGTAGATTGAGCCAATCGAAAGATACATTCAAAAAGCTATACAAGATGATGCTTGATGCACATAAAAAGAGCGAAAAGATAACCATAGAAATCAAATAAAATGACAAAAAAGCAAGCAGTTGAAAGAATAGTAAAGAATCTTCATATGTCATTTGATTGCGAAGATTATGTGGTTCAAACAATCGGCAGACTTGGATGTGGAGATAAGATTGACTTGGATACTGCGAAAGTTATAGAAGAGGTGGTAAGAAGAGAGCTTAGGAGTTAAACTATATATATTTGCTACATAGATTGAGTTATTATGGCTTGGAAAGATTTATCAATAAGAGATAAGGCTGCGTATATTAGGGATTCTGTAGCCAATGGGATATATAATATTGCAGATATAAGAAATAAATATGCGCAAGGAGGGCAAGTTGTATCTGATAATAAAGAGCAGACCAAGCCAGAGCTTAAGAGGGTAGATATTCAAGAATGGTTCGATACCGAAGGCAACCGTGGAAGAGCTGTAAATATTCCTGCAATGGAGCAGCTGCAAGATAGTCTTATAGCAAGAGGATGGGGAATGCCTCAGAGGCTTGCTATAATGGCTACCGCAGCACAGGAAATGGACAAAAATGGAGCTGCGAGTCGTGGTGTCGGTGGCAATGGGTATCTTGGATATAGCGAAAGCAGAATGCCAATAGACCTTCTTGATGACACTCCGCAAGGAAGAGCGAAGCAAATAAACTATCTGTTCAACGATTTACAGACAATCCATTCTAACAATTGGCTTGATGGTGGTTCTGGCGGACCAACTATTATGAGTGGCAAAGATGGATATAATCAATTCTGGAATGGAAACAACGTCTATGAGACAACAAGGGTTCTGAATAAGAGCAATATAAGACCAGCCGGCAGGCTTGATTCTTGGAATAATAGAGCAAGCGTAGCCAAGGCCATGCAGAAACATATGTTTTTACCAAGCGAAAGAGCTAAAAAGAAATGAAAATCATTTACAACAAGATTATCCCATTCCGTGGATATATAGCAATCAACATCTGCGGAATTATGTTTGCAAGAAAAGAGTATGAACCAGTTGGAAAGTCAACGATTCAGCACGAAGAGATTCATACTGCCCAGATGAAAGAACTCTGGTATGTAGGATTCTACATTCTCTATCTTCTGGAATGGATTTATAGACTCATTTTCCATACCAAGACCGCTTATATGGGCATTTCATTCGAGCAAGAGGCATACAAAAATCAGTGGAGAAAGGACTATCTGAAGTATAGAAAACCATACGCTTGGTGTGGATACTGGAAAAATAAGGAAAAATCAAAATAAATTAATAAAAAGTTTTGATGGTCTAAATTTTTTATATATCTTTGCCAAAGAAGAATTAAAAAATTGGAAGATATGATTTGGATTATTATTTCATTTCTAGTAGGCGTAGCAGCTGGTATTTTGCTCGCCAAAGTATTTTTCCCAGACCTTTGTGTTAAATACAAGGTGATTGAGAAAGAGGTTGAAAAGAATGCTTCAAAATAGCGTCGTGATGATGCCATTGTTCTCCATAGGTAAACGTTTTAGTTGTTAGTAAGAGGCAGCCCCGGATGAAAAGCCCCGGGGCAATCTTCCTCGATAGCTCAGCTGGTAGAGCGCGGGCCTGAAGAGCCCGGCGTCGGTGGTTCAAGCCCATCTCGAGGAGCAACTAATAATGAAATTATGAAATTCAGCGAAGTTTTAGATGCGCTAAAAGAGGGCAAGTCTCTTACAAACGCAAGACTCTCTTATAAGAGTGGCTTTATAGTCCGCCAAGTTCCACAATGTATATCCAAGGAGATTGTTCCAAAAATGACAAGCCTTCCAGAAGAAGCGAAGGAGTTTTTGAAAGACCGTGGTGATATCCGCTTCCATGACCAAGTTCTTCTTTTTCTGTGGAGCCCAATGCAGGAAGCTTACATGGTTACAAGCTATATACCTACTTGGTATGATATCTTTGATGAAACTTGGATAATTCTCTAATGTGGCCTTGTTGGTCAGACTCTTCAAATTGGTCTTATATTTTTAATCATATCTTTAATCAAATAATCATGGCAAAAATCAAAACAGACGCCCAGTATCAGGCTGAGTGGGATGCGGATACCATGGCTCGCTATCAAGAGATTATTAGCGACTCCAAGAGAAAAGCCGCAGCAATGAAGGCTGCAAGACAGAAAGCAGCAGACCTTCAGAAGAGTTATAACAATATGAGCAAAGTAGCTAAAACGGGGAGGAAAAAGTAATGAAAAAGTTTTTTGAGAATCCATTTGTTTGTTTCGTCGTTCTTTGCGTGTTTATTCTCGCAGCAATAGGTTCAACCGGCTATCTTTTCTATTTTAAGAAAGCATTGTTTGGAGTAGTAAATATTGGTCTTGTCGCAATGGCCCTTCCATTTGTTATTGACTGTATTAAGAACATGGTGTCTTACGCTCCAGAAAAGAAAGAAGAGAAGAAGTAATGGCTATTTTTGAACAGAAGTTAAGGCGCAAATCCAACAAGAAGCGCCCGGGGGTTGTGTCAAAATCAAAGCACTCAAACTCCAAGAATTCAAAGTACTATGTAAAGGCATACAGGGGTCAGGGAAGATAATAGGTTTCGGGATTTGGTGCAGTTGGTAACACGCCTGCTTTGGGAGCAGGAGACCATAGGTTCGAGTCCTGTAATCCCGACTATTTAATATTTATTTGAATGTTTAAAACTCAGAGTAAAGGAAATTCTTTGGAATTAAAATGTATTGCTAAGTTTATAGAGCTTGGGCACGAGTGCTCGATACCATATGGCAATAGCGCTTTTTATGATTTTATAGCAGATGTAAATGGGAGGCTTCTTAGAATACAATGCAAGAATGCTTATCAGCCAATGAGGTCTTATTCTAAATCAATAGATTATAATTCTTTTCAGATAAACACAACGAGACAAACAACAAACACAAAGAGAACAAAGAAATTTTCTTATAATAAGGAAGATATTGATTTTTTTATGACAATATTTAATGATTGTTTTTATCTTGTGCCAGTAGAAGAATGTAATACGGTAAAGATTATTAGAATAGGAAGTTCACAAAGAAATTTAAGCAATATGAATATTGCTGAAAATTATTTACTCGAAAATGTATTGCGCTCTATAATTATAGAGCCATGAGGTCAGGTGTTCGAATCACCTATTCCCGACAAACTTTAAAAGGAAGAGAAATGGAAAGAAAATCAGATATTTTTGAATGGCTCGTTGCGGCAAATATAAGGGAACTCACCAAGAAAATGAATGAGCTTAAGATAAACAAAGAAGATGTGGTTTCTCTTATCTACAACGAGCAGTATATCCTTGTTTATTGCAAGTAGAAAATGATTGTCACAGAAGAACAGGCTGCTACAACTGAACAATACAACGATGAACCGGTGTATTATTGCAAGCATTGCTTATCGCTAGCAATAAAAGATATAGGTATAGGCGATTGTTGTGCAGATTGCGGCTCAATGATAATAGGCGTAACCACGCTTGAGGGTTACGACCGCTTATATAAGGCAAGGTTTGGGAAAACTGTATTCTACAAATAATAAAATTATGGAAGAGACAAAACAAAAAGAACAACAGCAGGAAGAAACTCAGAAGATTACCATTGAAATGGCAGAGTATGAGAATCTTCGTACTGAAAATGTAAAGCTCCGTGCAAATATGCAACAAGCAATGATGCAGATGGAGCAGATGAACAACGTAATTGTTGAAAAAAGACTTAGTTTCCTTTTTAGGGTAATTGAGAACGCAATTCGTTTCGATGATGAGTTTGTGGCATATTGCACAAATGAAATTCAAGAATCCTTGTGGGTAAAGGAAGAAGAAAACAAAAAAGATGAATAGTGTTGAGGTAGATAAAGCTATAGAGGTTCCTTGTAATAAACGAGAGTTTTACAGGAACTGGTTGGCATTTACTGTTCCTCTTCACAAATTCACTCCACAGGTTGTCCAAATAGCTGCGGAATTTCTTAGGCACAGAGAAGAACTTAGCAAGGTAGTTCTTGACGAGTCGATGCTTATGAAGCTATTAATGAGCTCTGATGTAAGAAAGCAAATTACAGAAGATTGCGGCATACCAAGCTCAACTCTAATGGTGATTATAAGCAAGCTAAAAAAGGGCGGGTTCTTCAAAGATGGAAAAATAAATCCCCGATTTATTCCAGCTCTGGACAAACCAGATAAGTTCAACTTCATGATAATGTTCAAGATAAGTGACTGATAATGACGCATATCTGAAAATTGCAATTGCCCTTGGGGTTGACCCAAAAGAGGTAGCGTTGGCACATAAGTCATATTGGAAATTTATCAAAGAAAAGATACAAGAAGTCGACCTATCTGGCGGAATAAGTAAAGAGGAATTTGACAAACTCAAAACAACTTTCTTTGTAAAAAGAATAGGTTGGTTCCTTTGTAGATATAACAAACAAATTAGAAATTATAAAAAACATGAAAATACTGAAAGCAAAGCCCCTTCTGAACCATGTAATAACGACTGCTGATAGATACGAGTCCACCGAGCTTAAGGATGGACTTCTGAGCACAAAAGAAGCTGAAGGAGACATTAAATTTGAGCAAAGAATTATTGCTATCGGGCCAAATTGTTTCGATGGCCTTAATGTTGGAGACCTCGTTCTGGTCAATCCTATGAACTATCTGCGTCCCGAACACTCTTTGCGTGAGAATTCTATTCTTGAAAAGAGCAGGGACGAAGTTAATATGATTATTTCTTGGCCTCTCATTGATATTAATGATAGGGAGTGCCTGTTCCTTTATGACAGAGACATTGATATGGTTATTGAAGAATGGGAAAATGATGAGGGAGATAATACCGATAGTGGAAAAGTCGTAAAAACCGAAGAAACCGAACCTAGAAAAGTTGCTGGCAAGAAAGCAAAACAGATTGTTAGCTAATTATGAAGTTAATTAAATATGAGAATTACCAAGTTCTTCCTACTGAAGAGCTTTTCCTATTGAAGGCGTTCAGGTCTATCTTCAATAAAGATAAGACCAAAAACAAAGAGCACTTCATGGAAGTTCTTTCTGTGGTATATTTTGTATATGACCCGAGAAGCACATATGCAGATATTTTCGATGAGAATGAAAGACTAAATGCAGTGCTCGAGCAAGAAGGACTCAGTGATTCATTTAAGATAACTCCAGAGATTCGCGCTGCTATCGAGGTGTATAAGCAGGTTACAACAACAACCTCACAAAAGCTCCTCGATAGCATGCGCAAATCAATAGCAAAGATTGGTCAATTTCTTGAGACCGTAAACCTCAAAGAGGTTGATGATAAAGGAAAGGCTGTTTATAATGTGGCGCAGATTGTTCAGGCAACAGATAAAATTCCGCAGCTTGCGAAGAAACTCATAGAAACAGAAAAGATTATTAATGCTGAAATAACAGAGCAGGGAAGAATGCGTGGTGGTGAGGAGCAGGCTCATGTATTTGAAGGAGGTTTCGATTAATGTTCGATGTATTTGACTTAGAGAAGCTATTTAACAACTGGCTGCGCGTAAAGGGTAGCCAGTATCAATGTGAAATCATACCGAAGATAAAGGATATATCTAAGGACAAAGCAATTGAACTTGATATATACATTATATACAGCAGTACGGCAAAAGCACTCATTCATACAATAGAAAAGAGCGGCGTTGGAATAGACAATCTTTGGGAAGATATTCGTAATGAGCTGTTCGCATATTTCATGGAGGTAGGAAGAAATGTGGAATAAATATCAGTCGAATGAAGAAGAACTCAACATCGAAAATCTGCCAGATGAGGTAAGAGAAGAATTCTATGAGTGTCTAAACATTCCGTTTATCAAGTGGCTTATTTCGCCTGATAGACCAAGGGCTTGCGACCTTCCCAGAGATGAGAAAGGTCGCATCATTGTAGATGTGACAAAGCCTCATATCTTGGAAGATATGGACTATTTCAGGCCAACTGCAATTCACTATCAAAAAACAGGAAAGCTTACAGACCTCAAGCCAAATGGCAATCCAAATAGTGAGTTTGGCAAGTGGATTTTCGAAGAGGTGAGGCGCTGTAGGGATGGGTATGTGAGAGAAAGTGATGGAGAGTGGGTCACTGGGGACATGTATTTCTTCCTTAACTATTATCCAATCGAGCAAACAAAGACAACTGTTGGTAGCAGAAAGGGTGATAGAATAGTTGATTTCCCAGAGGTTTGGGATGGCATATACCTTCGATACCACTATATGGACCAAGCCAGAAATGGCGGTATATTTGATTGGGGTGGCGGTCTAAATGGCGCAGAAATATCAAGTCGTGGTAAGGCTCATCCGTATTCTCAAAAAGTATATACTCCTGATGGGTGCAAATCTTGGGGAGAAATTAAAATTGGGGACAAGCTATTTGGTGACGATGGAAAAACAACAACCGTTATCAACATACCGTTCGATGATTATATAGACATATATAAGATTTGCCTCAAGGACGGAAGAGAAATATATGCATCTGGAAATCATTTATGGAAAGTTATTAAGCGCCATTCGAATAATAAAGAAAGCACAATAGCATCCACGTTTAATATGATGAAAAAACTATATTTTAATAGGAAAAAGTCATATCGAAATCCTAGCGGAAAAGAATTTATCTGGGCTATTCCAAAAAATTTTGGCGTTGACTGGGAGTATAAAAAGACGAAAGTAGACCCATATACGCTTGGGTTGTGTCTTGGAGACGGCTCATTTAGAACGCCAAAAGCACAAAATTTCATTTACTATACATCAAGAGAAGACGATATGTTGGTGTATAGAAATATAATCCCATATAATATACGCAAAATGCAAGGGAAGATGAACTATCACATAGATTTCCCGGGCATAGGAAATATATTAAAGGAATATGGGCTATATATGAAAAAATCCGAGGACAAATTTATTCCCGATGAATATTTATATAATTCAAGAGATGTTAGAATTAATATTCTTCGTGGAATAATGGATTCTGATGGGCATGTTGAATCAAGTGGCGTTCCGATGATATGCACCTCGTCGCAGAGACTTTGTGAGAACATAGTATTCTTAGCTAGAAGCCTTGGATATAATTGCTTATATAATAAACAAAAGGCTGGATACAGAATAAATGGAGAATATAGGCAATGTCTAGATTCATATAAGATAAGGATATTTACAAACGATAGAATTTTTAATCTTGAGAGAAAGCAAAAACTTGTGAGCAAATTCTCATCTAAATACTCTAAGAGCAATGTAGAATATTCTACGATAGTAAATATAGAATACAGCCACATGGAAAGAGCTAAATGTGTTACTGTAGACAATGAATCAAATTGCTATCTTATAGGAGACTTCGTGACAACGCATAATAGCAAGAGCCTCACGATGGCATCAAAGATGACAAAATACTTTACCCTCGGAGAATCAAGCGAAGTAAATAAGAAGGTAAAGGTTGTTGCCACGGCATATACAAAGGAATACCTTAACGGTAACGATGGTATTCTTACAAAGTTTCAGAACGGGTTGGACTTTATTGCGACAGATACCCAGTTCCCGCACCTCCTCCTGAAGAACTCTCTTCAAGATATGACTTGGCAAATGGGCTGGAAAGACCTTGATACAGGGGCTCGAATGGGAACGCTTAATCAAGCATCTGGAGTTGCAATCAAAGATGATATAAGCAAGATTCGTGGTAAGCGTCAGAACTTTATAGTCTGCGAAGAGTTCGGTAGCTTTGCTGGTATTACACAGCTCTATAACATTATGCTGCCTTGCGTGCGAGAGGGCAACTATTCATTCGGACAAATCTATTTGGTTGGTACTGCTGGTGATAAACAGTCTGATTTTCAGCAGGCTACAGAGCTAATATATAATCCAAAGGGATATTATTTGTACGCTCTTCCAAATGTGTATGACAAGCCCGGTGACGGCAGAAAGTTTATAACATTCTTCTATCCTGAATATCTGAACAGAAAGGGGCTATATGATGAGAATGGAAATTCCGATGTAACAGCAGCTCTTGTTGAGATTCTTCTGGATAGATATAGGGTAAAATACAATACGACCGACCTTGCAACAATTACAAAGAACATAGCAGAAAGGCCAATCACTCCGCAGGAAGCAATCATGAGGGCAAAGGGAAATAAATTCCCGGTAAATGACCTCAACCAAAGATTAAACGAGCTTGATAACAATCCCCATGAGTTTGATGATGTGTTTGTCGGAGAACTTACAGAAACTGCTAGCGGAGAAGTTGAATTCAAGCCAACAGATGCAACACCAATCAGAATATATCCAATTGAGGATAATATGACAAATGGAGCGCTGGAAATATTCTGTATGCCACAAAAAGATAGTAACGGCAAGGTTCCAAGTGGAAGATATATTGCATCAAGCGACCCAATTGACCAAGACAATACAACTGATTCTACATCTCTGTACTCAACTTTTGTTCTTGACTTATTTACAGACAATGTGGTTGCGGAATATACCGGAAGAAAGGAATATGCGGAACAGAACTACGAAGTGTCAAGACTTCTGTGCAAGTTTTATAATGCGAGGCTTCTGTATGAAAACAACCTTAAAGGAACTTATGCGTATTTCAGCAAAGTTGGCTGTGTGAATATGCTTGCAGACACTCCGGAATATCTACAAGATAAGGAATTGCTCCGCATAGGAACAATAGGCAATACAATGAAAGGCGTTCGTGCAACCAAGCCAATCAATAGCTATGCGGACGACCTTACAAAAGAGTGGCTTATACAACCAGAAACAGTTGTTATAAAAAACGAGGAAGGTAAGGAAGTTGAAGTAACAAGAAAAAAGCTGTTCTCATTACGAAACAGAGCGCTTATAATGGAGCTAATAAAGTACAACTCTTATGAAAACTTCGATAGGTGCGTATTAAAAGACACGCAAATATTAACGCGCGATGGAAACTATCCAATATCAATCATCGATGTTGGTGAGAAAGTTCTTGCCGCAGATGGTACTTATAGAAAAGTAATTCAAACTCATAAAAATAAATTCGATGGCATCATATACAATATAAAGGCAGTTGGTGATTATAGAGTGCTTTCTTGTACTGATAATCACCCGATTTTGGTAAAAACACATTTTGGTAGAGGCGGAAAGTTCTGGATGAAAGAGAGGGAGCTATTAACTCAAAAATATTACAAGCGGTGCGATGAGATAACAAATAAAGATTACGTACTTGTTCCAACAAGGAAAAACCTACCATTTACAATGATTCCTGAAGATTTATTATATGTCCTTGGCTGGTATATAGCCGATGGAAATACATCTTCCCATAATTATGTTAAATTTTATTTATCTGAAAATCAGAAAGAAATAGGATTGAAAATATGCTCTATACTTGACAAGTATTTTGCTCACGAAAAAACAGAGATTGATGATATCATAGATAAGAATGGTAGATATATTCGCGCTCACACAAATACAGAAGGCGCAAAAGCAAGATTTTATCACAGCAAAGGCAAATGGATGGGCAAAGTAAAAAAAATGTGGGTCGTAGAAATTGCATCCAGAAAAGCAAAAGAATTTTTTAGGCACTATGGAGGTTTACCAAAAGCTAAAGATATACATGAAGATTTGTATAATTGTTCCGGTCTGCTTCCATTAATAAGGGGGTACTTCGAGGGCGATGGACATTATAGAAATGAAATTAGGTGCGATGGTTCATATAGGAATACTCTTGAAGTGAATTCTATATATGAAAATTTGGCAAACAAAATAAGACAAATAATACTTGACAATAATATGTGGTGTACTATAAGAAAGGTAAAGCCAAGAAACAATAGATGTAGACCACAATATAACATTTGTCTAACCAACGATAATGTAATACCAATTATTAGCGGTTCTCTTAAGTTTAAGCAAGAAATTTCTGAGAAAAAAAAATATCCAATAAGAGAAAATTTCATTCTTGACGCTGATGGATTTTGGGTTAAACCAAAAATAATATCAAGAAACAGCTATTCTGGTGATGTGTACAATATATCCGTTGATGGAAATCCGAGCTATATCGCAAATGGAATCACGACGCATAATTGTAGAGCCTTTGGTATATTAATGTTGTATCGAGAACAGTTCAGGATTGCTGCTGGTGGAGATATACAAGAGCATAAGGAGATAGATTGGAGCGAGACGTTAAATTTTGACCCATTCTTTACAAGAATATTTAATAGGGGAAGGCAATAGTCCTTCCCCATCTTAATAAAATCTTTAGACCGTTGAGTTTGTAGATTATTTTGTATAGATTTGCAACGATTAACATAGTAAAAACAAGTATGCTAATTGATAATGTAGATATAAGCGGGGGCTTCCCTAGTCAAAGAGTTTCTTGGAGACAGAAGACCAAGAAATGGGGAGCACAATGTGTTGAGTACGGTGCAAGCAAGAATGCATTTACTGATGCTGCTGTAAGAAACTCAATTATACATAAGAAGGTAAACTATGACCTTATTAATGGCAAGATTCATATGGCGGACCTTGCGCTGGTTCTTAATGCGGCAGACCTTGGAGACCTTGCTCCAGACATGATTCAGCATTACCCAATCATGAATGGCAAGCTGAACGTTCTTCGTGGCGAAGAATTTGGAAGAGCGTTTGACCATAAGGTTATTGTTACTAACCCGAATGCCATCTCAAAGATAGAGCAGGCAAAGCAAGATGAGATGGTGCAGAGAATTCAGCAGCAAGTTGCAAATCAAGTCCAGAGCGATGAAGACTTTGAGAGAATGATGCAACAAGAGCTGAAGTATATGATGTCCTCTTGGCAAGATGATAATGAGCGAGTGAGCAACGAGCTTCAGAACCACTATGAGAGACAGTATGACTTCAAGCTCATGTTCAATGAAGGCCTTACTGATGCTGAAGCATGTGGAGAGGAAATGTATCAGGTTTATCTCCTTGGCGGAGAGCCGGCAGTAAGAAAGCTTGACCCAAAGCTTGTTGATGTATATCGCAACAGCAATTCCTCGAAGATAGAGGATGCAGATATGATTGTTATCCACAACTACTGGAGTCGTGGTAAAATCATTGAGACATACGGAGACCAAATGACCAGCGAGGAGGTTAAGTATGTTGAGAACTACAAGACTGGGAATGACTATGATAACTTCATGAGGACCGATGGTCTTGGAAAGTCGCAGCCAATAACTACTTATGGTAACACCAAGCAAGATGAAGAAGACCTTGAGTGGAAACCAGAGAAGGGGCTTACTGCTGACGACCTCTACATTCCTTCGTTCTCAAGTTTTGCTGAATATCTTCCATACGATGTATATGGCAATATAAAAGTTGACCAAGTATATTGGAAGAGCCTTCGTAAGATTAAGAAGGTAAAGTCGTATAATGCTATAACAGGAGAAGTTGAATATACTCTGCATACAGAAGACTACATTCCTAATAAGGAAATGGGCGAAGAGGTGCAGGATGTTTGGATTAATCAGGCTTGGCAAGGTGTTAAGATTGGAGATAAGCTTTATCTCGATATTAAACCCTGTCCAATTCAATTCAACGATATAGACCACCCATCAAAGTGCCACTTCGGTATTATTGGCTCCATATATAATATAGGTGGTGATGAACCATTCTCCATGGTAGACATAATGAAACCATACAGTTATCTGTATGATGCTACTATGGATAAGTTCACAAGGCTTCTTGCTAGACATCAGGGAAAAACAATTGACCTTGACCTTGCTCTTATTCCAGAGAAGTGGGGTATTGAAGAATATATGAAGATTCTCACTGCTCATGGAATATCTGTGAGAGATAGTTTCAGGGAAGGCAATTCTGGCGCTGCAAAGGGAAAGCTGGCTGGCCTTCTGAATAACGCATCTTCAAGAACCATTGACCTTGACCTCAGTCAGTCTATTTCAGCCCTTATTACAATCCTTACTTTTACCGAGCAGATTATGGGTAAGGCGGCTGGTATTACAGACCAGAGAGAGGGGCAGATTCAAAACAGGGAAACTGTTGGTGGCGTTGAGCGTAGCGTTCTGCAATCTTCTCATATCACCGAATGGATATTTGCAATACACGATAATCTCAAGAAGCGCGTAATTGAGGCATTCATTGATATGTGCCGTGCAGCTCTTAAGGGGCATGTGAAGAAGTTCCAGTATACTATTTCTAGTGACCTTGCACAGAAGATTGTTGAGGTTGATGGAGATACATACTCCATGAATTCTTACGGTCTTGTTGTTGATAATTCGTTCGATACTCAAGAGTTCACGAAGAATCTTCCGACTATTATACAAGCAGCTCTTCAGAACGACAAACTTACTCTTTCTGGTCTTATGAAGCTGTATAACTCTGCATCTAGAAGCGAAAAGCAGAAAGCAATTGAGGATGATGAGGCTGCTACATACCAGAGGCAACAGCAGCTGGCAGAGCAACAGAATCAGGCTCAACAGCAAATTGCACAGATGGAGCAAGAAGGTAAGATTCGCCAGATGGAGCATGAGGCTACTATGAATACTGAAAACAATGAAACCAAGATTGTTGTTGCTGAAATTGAAGCTCAATCAAGAATGAATGTTGCTGGCGGTCAGTCCGGAATGTCAGAAACAGACAGGGCAAAACTCGAAGAAAACCAGAGGCAGTTTAATGAAACGATGGAGCTCAATAGGGAAAGGCTTAGCTTTGATAAAGATAAGGCAAAGACAGACGCAAGTCTAAAAGAAAAGCAGATAAATAGAACATCTAATAGGCAATCATAGAGAAATTAAAAACTGTTTTTAAGGGGCGGTCAACCGCCTCTTAATTTTTTATTTAGCGTCTTGTTTTTTGTTTCAAAACTTTCTATAATTGCAGTGTAATTTCTAAGTTATGAAAGTATCTCTTAATACCATTCTGGCAATAGCAATAATTGCACTCGTTGTAGTTATTGGTATTGGGTATATGAGAGATTGTAAGCTCAAGGAAGACCTCGAGCGAGCAAAGGTAAATGAACTGGCGTGGATTTCAGAGAGAGATAGCTTAAAGAATAAGTCTATTGAGTTCGAATATACTATAAATGAACTCAAGAACAGCGGCGATTCTCTCACTAAGGAGATGATGAAAGTGAAGAAGGAGCTTGGAGTAAAAGACAAGCAGATAGAATATCTTTCATATCTCGCATCGCATGCAGTAATCAAAGATACCGTAAGGCTTCGTGATACATTGTTCGTAGAGGGCGCAAAGCTTGATACGACCATTAATAATAAATGGTATAGTATTTCGCTTGGTTTGGATTATCCTTCCACTATTGGTGTTGGGATATCTGTGCCAAGCGAAAAATATATAGTGGCTTCTGCTAAAAAGGTCTTACTAGACCCAACCGGGTGCTGGCTGAAAGACCTCTTTAAGAAGAAATCAAATATAATTGAAGTGGAAGTAGTGGAGAAGAACCCTTATATCGTTTCTGACAAACAAAAATTTATTGAAGTAGTAAAATGAACACGGAGATTTGGAACATCATAGGTTATTTTGGGTCGGCTCTTGCAGGCAGTGGAGTATCATATATCTTCACACGGAATAAGTATAAGGCAGAGGTTGAAAGTGCGAAGATTGATAACTTCGACAAGTCGATTGATGCCTATAAAAAAATGTATGAAGATATGATAGCAGACCTTAAAGGACAGAACCAAGAGCTCATTGAACAGAAAGAAGAGCTCAAGGGTGAAATCTCATCACTTAAAGATGAGCTCTCCGAGACCAGAAAACAGGTCATGACTCTCACTAACTTCGTGCTTGCTTCTGCTATTAAGAGGGCAGATGGTGGCGAAGAGAACATTCTTACACCAGAGAGCGTAGAAACATTACGCGCTATAATGGGGTTTAAAACAAAAGGGAAATAATATGGCAAAAGCAAAGAAGAGAACAGGAAGACCGCCAATGGTACCAAAAGCTGGATATAAACCGGGCTCGAGATATGCTTGCGGCGGAAAACTTAAAAAGAAGTAGTTATAAGGCATTGATATTATTGCTTAAGATAATACCAATGCTTATTGCTTTCTTTGACTGCTTAAGCACAACTCTTTACTTCTTTGATATACAGTGTGATTGGATTTCATATATAGCCGGAATCTCTTTACTTCCACTTGCATTTATTTATCTTGCAAGTTTTGTATTTAGATTCTGTGCATATCATAGAATGTTTATTTATTATGTTGTTGTAAACAATACATTGAGTGCAATAGATTATTATAATCAGATAGGATTCGGTCCAGCACCATATATGATAGTTGCTTGTATATCGTTGTTTTTAATTTTATATTTGCATCAGAATGATAAGTGTTGTAAGAAGTCTTCTACAAAAGATAATAGATGACATTGATGCTGGAAATACAAATATAAGCGAAGAGGAAGAAGTAAAGATAATAGAGAGCTTGCGAGAACTTCGAAAGAAGGATAAACCAATGAGTAAGTATCAGGCATATACTTATCTTGGTTTGAGCAGAGCAAGTTTTGACAATATGGTAAGAGAGGGAAAGCTCCCGGAAGGAAAACACATAGCTGGATTCAAAGAGAAGTTCTGGGACAGAAATGAAATAGACAAATATTTAAAAAAGAAATAATATGAAAAACATTGAAAGAATAATCGAGTCCCAGTATCCTCCAAGGCAGACTAATGTTGCTTGGAAAGATGTGAACGAAAACACTCTTAAGTTCTATGTTGATGGCGAGTGGAAGGCCCTTAAAGATGAGGATTTCCGTCAGAAACAAGCTGATTGGAATCAGGCAGACAACACAAAGGAAGACTTTATTAAGAATAAGCCCACCATTCCAGATGCACAAATTCAGTCCGACTGGGAGCAAACTACAGTAACTGCTGTTGACTATATCAAGAATAAGCCAACCGGAATTGTTGTTAGCGAGAATATTACCGGAGTTGTTGTGTGCACAGCTGCTGAATATGCGCTTATCGACCCGAAGGTTGCAACCGTTCTTTATGTGATTACTGAAAACTAACTGCCATGATTAAAATAGGCAACAAAGATATAAATGACTTTAAGATTGGGGAAACCGCTGTTTCAAAGGTGGCTATTGGCTCACAAACTGTTTGGGAAAAAACCAGTGGTGGAAATGAGCCAATTAAATTTTCTATAGAAAGTGGCACCGCAACTGTTTCCATGACCAAAACTGGAGCGCCAAATGAAATTTATCTTCAATATTCAAGAGATAAACTCTCATGGAGCGATTGGGATTTAACCGCGCTTGAAATTTCAGAGCTATCGCCATTATATATAAAAGGAAACAATCAAAATGGCATCAGCTCTTCAGGAACAGTATGTTATACTTTTACTGTGTCCGGCTCTGGTGTTTCTTGTTCTGGAAATATAATGTCTCTTCTTGGGTCGGCAGCAACGTCTATACCAACTGGGTATTGTTTTGCAAACTTATTTAGAGGCTCTTCAATTGTTTCTGCTCCAGAATTGCCAGCAACAGAGCTTACTGAATTTTGTTATTATTGTATGTTTACAAACTGCACCTCTCTTGTTTCTGCTCCAGAATTACCGGCAACTACTCTTCAGAACGATTGTTATAATAGTATGTTCTTCGGATGTACATCACTCATAACAGCACCAGAACTATCTGCAAATACCCTTACGGCTAGATGTTATTCTAATATGTTTAAGTCTTGTAGCGCATTAAGCAACGTAAAATGTACTGCGACATCGATAAGCGCTACCAAGGCAACATATAATTGGCTAAAAGGAGCCGCTGCTTCTGGAACGTTCACAAAGACATCTGGTGTAGAATGGGCTTCTGGAGATTCTGGAATTCCAGAAGGTTGGACTGTTGTAGAAGTATAATATGTCAAAGTACCATAGTAAGAAATGTTGTGCAGATGGATTCAAGTTTGACGCAATAAATTAAATACATTACTAATAAAAAGACCCCTTGCAGAGCAATCTGTGAGGGGTTTTAGTAATGTTATTCTTCTTGATTCTGCCACATTAACTTTGTGCTGTAAGCTTACAAAAAGTTAATGTAAAACAATTTTAAAGTTAATTAAAATTATGGCAGAAGATAGTAAAACTTATGTGTTTGGCAATGGAGACAGCTCCTATGCTTCTGTTCCCGCTTGGCTCGCTGCTAATAATGGTGGCCTGTTTGGTGGAAATGGTGGCTGGGGTGGTGGCATCCTTGGCTTCCTTCTTGGTCTTTTCTTTGGAAATGGCTGGGGTGGTTTTGGTGGATTTGGTGGTTATGGTTCTGGCGCTGGTGCTGGTTTCCTTTCCAATCAAATCAGTAATGACAGTGGTCGTGAGCTCCTGATGAACGCTATTACTTCTCAGGGAGAGGCCGCAAGGGCTGCTACTCAGAATCTTGCAACTGTTCTTGGTCAGGACTTCAATCTTGTTAATAGCGGTGTGAGCGCAATTCGTGATGGCATTGCTGCTCTTACAGCTCAGACCGGAATGTCTGCTCTCCAAATTCAGAATTCCATTCAGAGTGGAAACGCTGCCCTTGCTTCACAGCTCGCATCTTGTTGCTGCGAAAACAGGCTCCTTACCACCCAGCAGGGATATGAGTCCCGCATTGCTACAATAGAGCAAACCAATGCTCTTGGTAGCGCTATAGCTGCAAGTGGGCAGAAGACCACAGATGCTATTGCAGACCTTAAGACCTCTATGGTTGGAGAGTTCTGCGCTGCAAGAGAGCGTGATATGCAGGAAAAGATTGATGGTCTTCTCTCTGCAAATGCAACTCTTAAGTCTCAGATAGACAACGCAAATCAAACTGCGAATATAGCTGCTCTTCTCGCTCCAATCAGAGCTGAGGTTGAGTCTATTAAGGCATCGCAGCCCAACACTGTACCAGTACAATGGCCAAATCTTACAGCTGTGAACACCACTCCATATTATGGAAGTAGCTTCAGCCCGTACGGTTATGGCTGGAATGGAAGCAGCTATTGGGGTTAATTGATAGGAGGACATTGCTATGGCAAAATTCCCCTACCAATATGCGAATATCAATGGTATTCCATGCCTTGAAGTAAGAAGGATAGTTGTTGGTACTGATGCTGTTGATTTCCAATTCAGACCAGATTTTGATAACAATCCATTTCGTGGGCTCTTGTTAATCAATGTTCCTGAAGTAATTCCAACCGGCGCTACAACAACTCTTCCAATTACATTTACAATGGCTGGAAGAACTCAAAATATAACAGTTGCAGGAGGCGCAAATCTCACTGTTGCTGATTTTGATGGAGTTGGTATTTATGTAGTTTATTATGACAGGATTGCAAATGTATTGCAATTGATTGGTTAATCTTAAATAAAGGATACAATGTTTCAATCAGTAAGACCTAACAGTCAAATATATATTCTGCACAAGACAGAAAAACCTTTTTATGAAACAGGGCTTGTTGCAACGCAGCCTATTGTGAAACCAAAATATAGTATTCCTGCAACTTTTGGTACCCCTCAAGAGTTGGTTGTAGACATTTCTGTGAAAATCGGAGATAAAATGGTGAATTATACTGGGCTTCCAGCACAGCAAGACATTGCAGATACATTTAGCAATGGAGAGGGAATAGTGGTTGCTGATAGCAAAGAGGCTTTTAATTCTGAGATACTGACCCAAAAACAGAAAAGTGTTGACATTGTGAAAAGCAAAGATTATCACGAAGGTCTAATCGGAATATATGATGGCATATACAGAGAGATAAATCCAGAATATGCAGATAAGGAATCACAAAAGGAAGAGATAGCACAGCTTAAAAGCCAGATGGGCGAAATGTCAAAAAACATGGCAGAGCTTATGAAGACCAATGCCTTACTGATTGAACGTTTATCCGATAGGAGAGTAAACAATGAGACTTTGGGAAATTAGAGAGAGCGATGGAGAATCTTCAAGATTCGGTCGTCGTGGATACAAAATGGGCATGAGAGGTTATCGTGATAGTGAATCTAAGGAAGCATATGAATGTGGTTATGAAGATGGCTACAGAGATGCAATGAAAGAAGCCAAAGAGCACTATGAAGATATGGAATCTCATAGAAAAAGTTACCGTGAGTATTAATATGTGGGGGCGATGAAAGTCGCCCCTTTTAATTGATAAAGATATGAGACTTGATTATAAAGAAAAATTCCCTAGCGGAATGGAACAATACCTTAGTTATTATGGGTGGCACTTCTCGAAGAATATGTGCGAGTGGGCATCAAAGAAAATGTATAAGAAGCGTCCTGACGGAAGGAAGATGATGATTAATATATATAATAAGGAGTCATTCGAAGCAATGATGCAGAGATATGGCATCCAGCTTCCGTTCTCATATGATGCTTTATATGTTGCAAATATGTGTAAAGCGGACTTCTTTGAATCTTCAGTAATAGATGAACAGCACCTTGCTCTTTATGTAAAAGATGTTATTGAAGATGGTGATGCATATGAAGGAATGGTGTTCACAAGGTTCTACGCAGATTGCATAGGAAGTGGAACTCCAATTGATTGGGAAGACATGATATGATAATACAGGATTTCTACATAAAAGAGTGGGATTGGTCGGTAAGAACATATTACTATGTTGATGACTATTACATGGACATGATATATCAAGACCTTGAGTTATGTGGGTGTGATGATGTTGACAGAACAATAGATTCTTTGTTCGAATCGATAGAAAACTCCGGGTTGACATATTCTAATCCAGAAGAAAGATGCTCTATAATAGTAATAGGGAGAACTTCCAGTCCGGAAGAATTTCAGTCAACGTTTGACCACGAAAAAGGTCATCTTGCTGTACATATTGCACTTACAGATGATATTTCTTGGATAAGCGAAGAATATCAATACCTTGTTGGTGAGATAGGAAGACTTATGTATCCTGTGGCTAAAATGTTCCTTTGTGAACACTGTATCAATGAGTTACATGAATTTAAAGACACATTGGTTGGCTGAAAATCTAAATAAAATTTTTAGGTAATCTTAACAAAATTTTAATTCTGTTGACAGGGGCTTGCTATTTTTCTACTTTTGTCCATATAATTTAAAGGAGAAAAATATGGAAGGATTCAACCTGTCAATGGACAATGTCCTAGACGCCAGTGAGCTTGATTTGGAAAAGCCAGTAGTGGAAGAACCAAAGCAAGAGCAAAATGAAAAGCCAGAGGGTGAAACTGGCGAAAATAAAACGCAAGAAGAACAAATTGAAAATATTGAAGCTGCCGAAGTACTTGATGCTGCACATCTTGAACTAGAGAGCGTAGGTGGTGAAAAGAAGTCTGGAATTGAGGGGAACCCCAATAATACCGAAGAGGTTTCTTCTCCCACCTACTCTTCCATAGCCTCGGCATTTAAGGTAGACGGTGTTCCCCTTTTTTCAGATGCAGATAATGAAGAGCTTGAAAAGCTCCAATCTGCTGAAGACTTCGAAGAATTTATAAACAACAAGCTGGAAGAGACCATTACTTCACGGTTGGGAGAAGCTGAGAAGAGGATTCATGATGCCCTCAATTATGGTGTTGAGCCATCTGATATCCAGCTCTTTGAAAACAGTTTGAGAAACCTCAACAGCATTAGCGAAGAGGACATTACTTCTGAATCTGAAGAAGGGGAAAACCTTAGGAAGCAGCTGATTTATACAGACTTGATTAATAAGGGATTCTCCGAGGAAAGAGCAAAGAAGAAGATGCAACAGTCCTTTGATGCAAACACTGATATTGAAGATGCAAAGGATGCTCTCGAAGCAAACAAAGCATTCTATCAGAGCGAGTATGATAAGGTTTATGCTGAAAAGAAAGCTTCTTACGACAAGGCTATTGAGGAGAGAAAGAAGAATGCTGAAAAGCTCAGAAAGTCTATTCTTGATGATGAGAAGGCATTTGGTGAAACAAGTGTCAGCAAGTCAATGAGACAAAAGATTTATGATGCTGTAGGCAAGGGCGTTGGAAAGGATGCAAACGGAAATCCAATCACTGCAATACAAAAGTATGCAGATGAGAATCCGGTAGAATTCCGCAAGAACATCGCCTACTTCTTTGTTATGACCGATGGCTTCAAGAACCTTGATAAGGTGAAAGAAGTTGTTGGTAGCGAGGTGAGAAAAAAGGAGATATCTGCTCTTGAGAGAACTCTCAACAGTACCGCAAGAGGTTCCGATGGCAAGCTGAAGCTTGTTGGTGGAAACAACTCAAGCTTCGGTTCTGGCGAAGGGACTTGGCAGATTGAACTGTAAACTACTACATATTATTAATTAATCAAGTCATTATGGCAGTTAGATTTTCAAAATTCCAAACCAGAGATTTCACTGGTTGGAGCAGCATCATCACCAAGGCTAACCATATTAGCATGCTTGGTGGCGAGAAGCCCAATGTTGTCTCTGAGTTTATGACACAAGTGATGGCAAGGAATTTCGGTCAGTCCATTGAATCCGAGCTTGCCAAGTTCCCCACCAAGATGTTTGCTGATGACAGCGAAATTACTTGGGATGTGTACGGAAGCGCCAGAAGGAACATCGGTCTTGTTAAGGCTTACTATGAAGATGGTAGCACTCAGGTGACTAGCGCCAACCAGACCAGCAAGGGTTATCTCGCTGGCTCGAACGGCAGAAGGTTCTTCCTTGAGTTCGATGAGGCCTACTTCTTCAAGGGTGAAGTTATCATGGGCAATCTGAATCAGGTTTATCCTATCAGGCTCATCAACGACCCGAAGCTTGTTGGTACTCATTACCTCTATGAGGCAGAGTGCATCAATGGTTCCAATGATGGTATTCCTTACGATAGGCTGCAACCCGGCGAGCGCTTTAGCTATGCCTATGCACCTATTGAGCGTGGTCTTTCCAAGGAAGTTGGTGGTGTTCGCCACAGCGCTCCTATGAAGGCTCGCAATGAATTCACCATGATTCGTCTCCACGACGAGGTTTCTGGTGATGTGTATGACAAGAAGGTTGCTATCGGTGCTACTATCGCCCGTGTTAATGCAGCTGGCAAGCAGGAAAGAATCACTCCTGAGCAGGGTGGTTTCGTGTGGATGCACTATTGGGATTATGTGTTCTCCCAGACTTGGAGTGAATACAAGAACAATGTGTACTACTATTCTGTTGCTAACCGCAAGGACAATGGTGAGTACATGAACTTCGGTGTCTCCGGTGAGGTTATCAAGCAGGGTGATGGTATCCTTGCTCAGATGGACCGTGGTAATGTTATTTACTACAACGAGTTCTCGCTGAAGGTTCTTGAAGATGCGCTGCTTCGCATCTCTTCCGCAAAGATTGAGCTTGGTCAGGGCAGGCACTTCGCTCTCCATACTGGTGAGGCTGGTGCAAAGCTGTTCAGCGATGCGGTTCGCAACGCTATGAGCGGTTGGACTGAATTCCAGTTCAATGGTGATGCTCTCGGAGTTGTTAAGAAGACCAGTTCTCCTATGCACGAGACTGCTCTCTCCGCTGGCTATCAGTTCACCCGTTACTCGGGCCCGATGGGAATCGTTCTTGATGTTGTGCTTGATGCACAGAAGGATGACCCCGTGAACAACAAGATGCATACTGCTGATGGTCTGCTTGCAAGCGCCCAGAGGTTCGACATCTATGATATGGGTACCATGAATGAGCCCAATGTTTATCGTTGCGGTATTGAGGGTCAGCCCGTTGATGCTCGTTCCTACGCTTGGGGTCCTCGCAACCCATTCACCGGTCAGTGGGGTAACACCAATATGAGCTACACTGATGACAAGGCTTCTGTGCACGTTATGGGTACCTTCGGAGCTGTCATCCGCGACTGCACTAGAGTCTTCTCGATGATTCCTGTTGTGCTCGCTGCTTAAGAATAATAATACATAGGGGGAGCAATCCTCCCCCTATAATAAAATTGAATAGAAAATGGGAGAAGAAGTAAACATTATCATGGAAGAGAACGACAAGGAAATGTTGTTCGAACCAGTTCCTACTATGGAAGAAGAAGTTGAGGAGAAAGGTAAGAAGGGTAGAGGTAAGACCAAAAAGGTTGAAACCGAAACTGTTGACAATACTGGACTTATCAATTGTTTGAGGAATGAAATCATAAATGTAAAGCTCGTTCCAAAGAACATTGAATGGATTACCGATAAAAGGCACCCACTTAGTGGTGGTAAAGCTGATGGTACCTACAATGTTTATACGGTTCCGAGACTGAGAAATGGAGAGCTCAAAAATCCTCTTACAACAGCAGAGAAGGACTTCCTTGAAGACTTTATGGGGCTTGAGCCAAACGCTCTGAGTATCCATAAGAGAGGAAAGGACAACTTCTGGATTAACCGGCAAGTTGTTGTTCAGAAAGAAGGAACCACTCTTGATTTGAGCACCGCAATGGGTTACATCAATTACAAGATTCTTCTTATGAACACAGACCTTATCTGCCCATCACTTGAAGACCTCAAGATGATGCCAAAGGCAACTTATCAGTTTGTTCTGGTATCTAATAAGGAATCCTTCACTGTTACAGCAGATAAGGTGACCACGAAGTCCAAGTGCTGGAAGGAATATGGAAAGATTGAAAACAAGCCAGAAGTCCTCAAATCGCTCCTTGAAACACTTGAAGGCAGACCTGTTGATGGAGACCTTCAACTTGAATATCTTCAGGATAGGGTTATTACCTTCCTTGAAGAGAATCCAAGGGAGTTCCTTCAGGTCATTACGGACCCGCTGCTTGAGTTTAAGGTAATACTTAAGTCCGCAGTTGAGGAGAATGTTGTTGAGAACAGAGGTGGTTATTATTACTTCAATAATACTCCGCTCTGTGGCAAGAACGAGAATCCTACAATCACGGTTGCCGCCAAGTATATTGCGAATCCTAGGAACCAAGAGCTCCTGTTTTCTATTCAGGCAAGATTGAAATAGCTTAAAAAGACATCATATGTCAGTAGATGAATTCAGCGTAGAGTTTGATATACTTTACAACAACATACAATCTTCACAAGCCCCGGGGCTTAACCTCTTGCAAAAGAGTATAGCGCTCACGCAGGGAAAGGAAGATGTTGTGAAGCAGCTCTATTCTGGTGGCGCTGGTCCATATGAGTCGAGTGAAGAGGTAACGCAATATCTGCGAATGCTCACTAAGCAAATTGACTATAGTATTCAAGAGGGTGAAGATGTTCAACAGTTCAACTTTGAGCTTCCTGAAGACCTTTGGTATATTGTTTATGAGCAGGCCGCTATAAGGCTTAAGGAATGCGATGCAGATGAATATGCTCTTGTTAAGGCAATGAGTCATAATGAATTTGCAAACGCGATGGACAATCCATTCCGCAAGCCAGATAGAAGAAGTGTTATCAGACTGCTTATCGATAAGGACGCACAATTGTTTTGCGATGAGAGTGTAGAACTTAAGGGATATAGCATGAGGTACTTATCACAGCCAAGCAAGATTTATCTCGCGCCGTTTAACACAACTAGTCAACCAACAGCACCAGCTGAATGGACTTGGCCTACAGGTGAAGACTGGAACGAATATAAAGATAATGCTTGCCCGGATATTCCAGAATCTCTTCACAGAGCTATTTTAGTCAAAGCCGTAGCAATTGCAAAATCTGCTTGGGCATAAAATCAAGTTAACAAATTAAATACTTAAGTATTATGAATTTTTCTACAAATCAAGTTCTTCAGCTCTATGTGCTTGATAACGCGAGCTCGACTGTTTCCGAGAATGTAGAGGTTTCCCAGACCGCTACTAAGGGAGTTCAAATTCGCGTGCTGCACAAAGATGGCACCGTTGAGGCTTGCGACGTTATCAACGCTCTTGTTGGTAGGGTCCCTGCTGATACTGATATTGTTAATGGCACCACCAGCGGATGCCCCGTTGATACCGTTAAGACCAAGGCTGGAATTATCACTGCCGCTTCTGGCACCGTTGCTGCTGGAGAGGAGTATATAATCAGTCTTACTTTCCGTGGATTTGGTCAGGAAGATGTTATCATTAAGACCATCTCTGCAAGGGCCACAACCGCCACTCCTGCTGACCTCTATGAGGCTCTTGCTAAGAGCGCTTGGGTACAGCGTGGCGTTGAGGTAGAACCCCTCTACGACCTTTATGATGGCGCAAAGCATAAGATTGTCGCTTATGACAAGGCTGCTGGAAAGCTCAAATATGACAACGCTGGCACCCTTACCAATGCGGTGTTCACCAATGGTTTCATCATTGCAGAAGCTGTTCCTTTCTGGAAGCTTGGTAGCTTCCCGGAGACTCTTGCAACTGTTGAGATTGGTAGCGCACCAGTTGTTATTAGTGGTGTTGAGCGCAATGACTGGCTCGTTGTTTCCAGTGCTGGCACTGGTGACGGTTGGGGCGAAGTTTCTAGCGTAAGTGTTTCTCTCGATAACACCCGCAAGCTTGCAGACCTCGAACTGTTCTGCAAGGGCGAGCGTGGAAACTCTGATTCTCTTGCCAACTGGCCTGATAACATTGCTCCGGACCGGTACATTGTTCCTACCAATCCTCGTGGCGCAAGCTATTCTTCTACTCCTCTGCTTGTTCTTTCTGTGCACGCTGCATTTGTTGGAGCAAACGATGAGGTTCAGAAGAGCGAGAAGGACCTTGTGTTTGTCTCTTCGAAGGAGGCTGACCTGAAGGCAATTGTTGATGCTCTCGACGGAACCACATACACTGTTCCTGTGATTGCATAAGCAATAGTCTAAATAATTTCTTAAAGTCCTTGATGGACAGGGATATTTTACATATCTTTGCCATCAAGGATATTTATTTATATTAATTGATATGAGCACATTTCGCCAGCTTATATATATGGTTGCTGACCTTGCCAAGCAAGTCAGCGATGATGATACTTTAACAAACAACCATATTGCATTTCTCTTGAAGAAATACAGGTCTTATCTTCTCAAGCAGAAGTATGCAAAATCAACAAACGATGCACCTGATAGCAACTATCAGACGGTATGCGCAAAGATGGAGCAAGTAAGCTCGTCTACAAGTTGCGAATATCAAGATTGTCTGTCTGGTCCAGCAAGTAATATGCTTCGTTCTATTGATGCTGTTGGCGAACCTCTTTCATTTGGAGACACAAAGATATCTATCTTTAAGTGTCCGGGAGAATATTCAATTGCTCTTGATGTTCTTGATAAAGAAATTACAACTGAGCAAGTTGAGTATATATCAGACTTGTTTGATTATGATTTTTCGGAATTATCACAAACATTATATAAAGACTTTACTGAGGACGAGCATCACACAATAACGTCTACACCCGTTATTTATACATGCACCAGCACTTCTGAAGGCAAATACACAATAGAATGCAGCGGCGCAGAAACCACATTTAATCTGTGGTATTCTACTGATTCGCAGGATAAAGACAAGTCTATCTATTCAACTTCTTGCTCAGATGATGTAGATACAGTTATTGAGCTTCTGAAGAAACAGGGCATCAATGCTTATTCGGAGAAGGTTGCTCACGAACATAATGCTTGCAGTGAGAAAGAATTCTATACCACGGCAATAAAGAAGTATGGTAATATCTCTTCTGTTGAGAATAGCAGCTTCTCATATGTTGGTCTTAGCAAATACAATAAGAATGGTCTTTATGGAACAATAGGAATGGATGGACATCTCTATGTTAAGTCAAACAAAGAGCTTGACCAATATAACATGGCAATTGTTACTTCAATGTTTGAAGACCCAGAAGATGCATACACAAAATCTGCTTGCACTTATGAATATGAAGAATCTGGTCAAGACAAGGTTGCAAAATGCCCGGAAGGCGGTTCTTGCGACCCATGGGATATGCAATTCCCACTTGAAGATTCTCTGCAACCAGCCTTGATAAATCTCGTGCTGAAAGATATTCTTGGGGCGGCCTATCGTCCGATGGATAATATCAATAACTCAAGCGACGACCTGTCTGATATTGTTAGATATGTAAGACAGAATATGAAGCAGCAGTATGTAAATCAAACCAAGCCTACTGATGTTGAATAATCAAATAGGAAGGAAAAAGAAAGGTGCGATACATAAAAGAGTGTCCGATTATAACACCTATGATTTCTTCTCTTATTATAGAAAACAAGGAGGAAAATTAACAAGGCCACAATTCAATTATGTTATTGACAAAATGCATGGTTTTTATGCAGATGAAATATCAAATGGCATAGTTGTAAAATTACCATGTGGAATGGGAAGACTAATACAAGAAAAGCTTCCAACTGGTATATTCTTTTCTGATGGAAAACTTTCTAACAACTATCCAATAAATTGGAAAGAGACAAAGAAGTTGTGGAACGAAGATGAAGAAGCATTTAAGAATAGGGTGTTAATAAAGACGCCAATGGATAGCAAGCGTGAGATTAGATGGGATAGAAAAAATAGATTCTTTAAAAACAGAACAGTATATAGGTTTGTTCCAGTAAGGAGTTTGTTGGCAAAGGCAAGAGAAAACGATGAAATCAATTCGGGTCGCGTGCCATTTAGGTATATAAATAATAAAATGCTATGAAGCCAGACACTATAAGCATAAAAGAAGTAATAGGCAGGATTAAAGAGCATCCCTACCTTAAAGGAATATCAGATGAACTGATAGTTGATAAGGCCATTCAGTTCCAGAGAATAATGGGGCTTGCCGAAACCTTTGAAGAGAAGATAGCAAAGGTTGAAATTAAAGACCGTAGAGGAGTTCTTCCAGATGACTTCTATGAGGTTATTCAGGTTCGAACATTCTCCAACAGCCAGCAGGTTCCCACTTACTTTAGGAGCATGACCGATAAGTTCTATCAGAGCGACAATCAGAAGCAGTCTGTGCCATATACCTATATAATCAGGGGGCATGTTATCTATGTTTCTCCAATCAAGACTGGGGAGATAGAGGTTGCATATCGTGCAATCGAGATGGATGATTGTGGCATGGTTGCAATTCCAGATAACGAGAAGTATATCAGAGCGCTTATCTCTTATATCAAAGTAGATAAATTTACACAGCTGTTTGATATCGGGGAGATAAAGGCTGATGTTCTTTTGAACGCACAACAGGAATATGCATTTAATGTTGGTGCTGCACACAACGAATTTAAAATGCCAACTCTCGATGAGATGGAAAGCGTTGGGAATATTGTTAACTCTCTTTTCCCCAGAAGATTCTCCCATTATCGTGGATATGCAGATTCTGGCAGCAAAGAGTTCACCAATAAACATTAATTGACATGGAAGCACAACTTGCGGAATTCAGAAATAAAGGCATGATGCAAGATGCCTCTATAAGCAAATCCTCAAATGAATTTGCATTCAAGAATGTCAATATCAGAATTACAGCGGTTAACGACAACACGCTGTTTTCTGTTACTAATGAGAAGGGAAGTGAAGGGATTGATATAAAAAAGACAGAGGTTGCAATACCAAATAAAATAACATTTGTCGAAGAAGCTCATATTGACCAAGATATCAGCTGGAAAGCAGCATCTCAATATCCTGTTGCATCAGATATAGAAATAGAATTTGAGCATCACGAAAGCAGAGAGACATATTATTTTTATATTAATGAAGGGGAGAGCGAAAGCAATGTAATTGAAGCGTGGGATACAGATTGTCCAAATTATCAAAATACACAAATAGATATAACTGAAGATGACAGTTATACATATTATGTTGATGGTGATGATGTTCCAGAAGAGCGCAAGGTTATTGTAGACCAAACTATAGAAGGTACATATATTGGCAAATGCATAATTGGCAATTATCTTATTCTGTTTACAAAACAGACCAGTTATGATAGAATATATAGATGTAGCATTCTTGATAATGGAAATCTTCTTGCTGATTGCATTGTAGATAGAGACCTTGGATTTGTTGGCCCCGTAGAAACTGTTGGATATTATGAAAGAGAAGACATCCAGAAGGTTTATTGGGTTGATGGCACAAATCCAAATAGAGTTATTAATATAGTTGCAGAATCACAGCCAGATAGCTTTGATTTCAACCCAGAGATTGGAGATATTCCTACAATATCTGTCAGTAAGCAATATGTTGGTGCTGGTAGTTTTCCGGGTGGAACTATTCAGTATTTTGTTTCATATTATAACGAGCTTGGTCAAGAAACAAAGATTGCAAATGCAACAAGTTTATATTATATAACAGATAGTAATAAGGGAGTAAAACCCGGAGATGCTGCAACGTGTTCGTTCAATATTACTCTTTCTGGACTTAATACGAGCTTTGAATATGTAAGGGTGTATTCTGCTATTAGAAGCACCCTTGATGGGCCTATTGATGCAAGAATCGTAGGAGATTATGCAATTCCAGCAAGTGGGACTATTTTCTTAACTGATACTGGAAGAAACGAAGAGGCTGTTGATTCTTCTGTATTATATTATATTGGCGGGGACAGATTTATTGCCTCTACAATAGAAGATAAAGATAATGTGCTTTTCTTCGGAGATTTGAGCATTGATAATATTGTTCTGCTAGATGAAGATATACAAAATATTCAAAAGGACCTATATAACAAGATTCCTTCAAAGCTATATATTAAAACAGAAACAAGGCCAAGACCAGCTGGTGGAGGAACAATTACCGCGACTTATATAGAATCTGAATTTCCAGTAGATAACGATGTTGAAATTCGTCTTGTAAATCCAAGTGATAGTTCTGATTATCATGATTTTGTCATACCAAATGGAAGCAATGAATCCGAACGCATAATTGGAAGTTTCACAACTTTTGATATTGAGATAATAACCGCGGCAAAAGCATTAGATTTTTATCAAGAGGGTGAGGATGCGCCAACAACAAAGAGTATAACATTTGATTATGTAAATACTGGTATTAAGACATCTTCAGCAGCATATGAAGAAAGCCTAATATTAGACGCAAGCTCTAATAAGACAAAACACTTTAAATGTGGAAACTATTATAGGTTTGCAATACAACTCATTAATAGCTTTGGTCAATATACCGATGCTATTGATATCGGAACTATAAAAGTATCAGTAGCTCCATCTGAGGTAGAAAATGGAAATATCTATGTTCCAAAAGCTAGATTTTTCTGGCCAGAATTACAATATTCACAAGAGGTTTTAAGTAGATTTTCTCATTATAGAATATTGATGGCAGAAACAAATGATGGGTCTAGGGTTGTTTCTTGTCAAGGCATAATTAATCCAACGGTATTTATGCTTGGAGACAGAATGTCTGGCAATGGCCCATATGCAATACCATCTTGGATAACAAGACCGCAGAATACCCCGAATTCAATGCATCTTGAGATTCTTGGTGGACATGACTTTGAGGTTAATGACATTCCATTAATAGGCCAGTTTAGAACAATAAAAAGTTTTCAGCCTGAAAGAAATCATGAAATTTCATCTATAACTAATATATTGCCACCATTTGATGGTTCGAGCCCATCTGACCTTTCATATTATGTAGATTCATCAATACTTACTCTTAATTCTCCAGATTTAAATAATATGAATTTGGATGAATTAAAATTAAAAATAGTTGGCATCGCAAGAAACTCATATTCATATTCAGATTTTCAAATTCAATATAACAATACTGGATATGAAAAAACTGTTGGGCTTACGGCAACATCCAAAAATATGTTGCAGCTTGAAGAATATTATAAACCAACAAAATCTACTACAGGAACAAATATTTATAAATTTAATAATTTTGCCGTTGGAGCAGAGCTGCCAATAGAACAAGAAGCTATTGATACCAATAGTCTTTGGTATGCAAAATATCCAATTATAAGCATTTGGAACGGCTCTGATTGGATTACAAAATCTAATTATAGCGCTACAACGGCATTAAAATACACATCAAAATATACATCAAAATTGTTTTCTTCATATAAATATTGTGATAGAACTGTATATTTTGCAAATTCAGACAACGAAACATGCTCCAATTGTATAATGTCTAAATATAATGGAGAGTCTACATTATTAAAAATTGGAAGTAAATACATATCTGGAAATTATGATAATTTAATTGCGCCGACATCAAGTTATAATAGATATTATACAAGATATGACACAGCACCATTTGATGGTTCTTTCACAATCCCAGCATCACTAGCTTCATTTTCGAAACATTCGTTTGTGTGGCTAGGCGGGTCTGATAATTATACATATGCATTTTCTGATTCAGATACAAATCCAATTAGAATAAGGGCAAAATATACAGATTTTGTTGCTATTGATTTGAATGGTAGTATTCTTCCTGCTATTCGTGGAAATAGAACACAATATGGAGGATGCGATATAATTGCGCCTTGGGACCCGCTTATATATGGTTCTAATTTTGGTGGCTCTGTTAAAAAAGCGTGGGATGTTAATTCTGACGTAAGAGAAACCCAACAATTCTTACAGCAGAATGTGTGGAATTATGGAAGCACGAATAATGTTGATTCTTTAATGAATATCGGCCTTTATAATGATGACGGAGAAATGTCCACATCTGCATATTTATTTATTGCCGATATTTATAAAAATATTGACAATCCATTAAATCTTTATGGAAATGTAGAAAATATAAAGTGGATTCCATGCGGAACAATACAAGATATAGGAGATAATACGCCAGCCTCTGAAACAGAAGGAGATACATTTTTCCAAAGATGGGAATGTTTGAGAACATACCCATATGCAGAAGATGATGAGAACAGTGTCGTAGATATCGTATCCTTTATGGTTGAAACATATCAGAATCTTGACACAAGATATGATAGTAATCGCGGATACGAGAGCATGAACTATGCTCGTCCGACTAACTATGGGCTGCTTAATCCTGCGTATAACCAAGCAGATAATATCTTTAAATACAACACAATCGAAGAGAGGTTGCAATACGAGAATTTCCCGCAGCAATTTGCTTGGTCTCTTAACAAGAGCGCTGTATCAGAGGTTGACACATGGACTTCAGCAACTCTTTCGAACATCTATAATGTAGATGGTTCTTACGGGTCAATTAATGCGATAGAAAAGCTGAACGATACTCTCGTAGCATTTCAAGACAGGGCAATCTTTGTTATTAACTTTAACAATAGAACTCAAATCTCAACGGAGCAAGGTCTTCCAATCGAGCTTGCAAATAGCGGTAAGGTAGACGGAATAACATGCCTTACCAGACACTATGGATGCAAGAATAAATATAGTATTGTTAGCACAAAGACCGGTCTATACTTTATAGATGATGAGAATAGGGCGTTTGTCAATATTAGCAAAGATGGCATTGCAGATATAACTGCAAGTTCTGGAATGTCTGTATGGTTTGAGAAACAGGCGAGCTATAATAAAAAATGGGCTGGTGGAGATATTGCAGATTACGGTGCATTTGTTGTTGGGTATGATAGCAACCGTGGCGATATCTACATAATGAATGGTATTGATACTGATGAAGGGTGCCTTGTGTACAACGAAACACTGAAGACATTTACTTCCTTCTTCAATGTTCAATCAACATCATATAGATTCCCATTAATGTACAATTTCAATGGAGAGACTTATGGGCTTGATGGAGCCGACAATTCATTCAAGAAGCTGTTTGGCGGAACATATGATTCTAATTATTCTGTTGAATATAGAGTAAACCCAGAACCGCTTGTCGGTAAGATATTCACGAATATAGATTATATTGCAGATGTATATGATACACAGAAGGGTGTGGACGATGCAATGTCTCTTGCTAATATCTCAACATCGCAACCATTCGATGAAATATCTGTATTTAATGAATATCAGCAAAAGATTAATGTCCCTCTTACTGAAAATAAGTGGCTGCAACCAACCAATGCCACAATGTTCAGAATAAGACACGCCGAAATTCCATCTACCGGAACTTATGGAATTGACAGAATGCATAATCCTTGGATACATTTAAAGCTCAATGGAAACGCAAAGAGCGCTCTTATGCAATTCCATTCTCTTACCGTTAAATACTTTAAATAGTTTTAATTAAAGGGGAGTGCAATCCAGCCCTCCCCTTAATTTTTTATTAAACAGATTGATTGTAGGTAATATATTTCATATATTTGCTTCATTAATGGAATAAAAGTATTTTAGACATGGCTAGACCAGATTTTGAAAAAATACAAGCAATACAAACGCCAGATGTACTAAAGGGTAAAGCAGTTGTGCAAAATCCGTCTGGTCTCGTTGGAAGCAAACCCATTCCTACGCCATCTGCTTGGCAAAATGCATGGAGTCCCGCCAATGCAATGAGTACAGGCATGGGGCTCATTCAAGGCGTTACTGGAATAGCAAGCGCTGCTGGCAAGAACTATCAGATAAAAGATACTGAATCTCTCGATGAACAGATTGATGCATTGAGAAATACTGAATTTGGTTACGGAGACTTTGACTCTCTTCAATCTGCATACAATCCAGTAACAATAGATAAGGTTACAGGAGACGATTTGAGAAGTTCTGATGGAGAGAGATTTAGCAATACTCTTTCTGCTGTTGGTTCTGGATTATCTGCTGGGGCTGCATTTGGTCCTGTTGGTATGGCAATTGGTGCTGGAGTTGGTTTGCTTGGTAGTATTGGTGGAATGTGGGCTGGAAATGCAAAGGCTGGTAAAGAAGCCTCAAGATTGAACAAAGAGGCAGAAGCCGCCCAAAGAGAGTATCTTGCCAATTTCTCAAATAACGCACAGAATATAGCACAAAGCAATTTTAACAGAGCGGCACTGAATCTTGCTGCATTTGGCGGTATGCTTAAAGATAATAATATAAATAGTTTCCTCAAGTCAAGAGTAAGGCTTGCTGCGTTTGGAGGTGATATGATGTCTCCAATGGGCAGAACTGATGGATTCTCAAATGGTGTTACCAAAGTAGATGAAGGTGGAAGCCATGAAACCAATCCATTTGATGGTGTTATGATGGGCGTTGACCCACAAGGCGTTCCGAATCTTGTTGAGGAGGGAGAGGTTATTTTCAATGATTATGTGTTCTCAAATAGGCTTGCTCCTACGGAAGAAGAACTTGAGTCTGTAAAACTCCCAAGAAAGTATGCAAAGAAGCCATACTCAAAGATTGCTTGGGATATTCAGAAAGAATCTCAGGAGAATCCTCTCGATAAGATTAGTAAGAACACGCTTGTTGATAGCATGATGAAACTTACAACCCTTCAAGAGCAAAGTAGAGAAAGAGATAGAGAATATGAGGCGTTCTCAAATCTTGAATCTGTATTTGCTGATGGGGGTAATATTCATATCAAGCCAAGTAAGAGAGGAACATTTACAGCCGCTGCAAAGAAAAGAGGTATGGGAGTTCAAGAGTTTGCATCAAAGGTTCTTGCAAACAAAGACAAGTATTCTCCCGCAATGGTGCGCAAAGCGAGCTTTGCACATAATTCGGCTGGCTGGAAGCATGGCTTTGGTGGACCAATGGGAAATATGTTTGAAGGAGATGGAGATAAATCGAATCAAATAGTATTCTGGTACCCAAATGCACAGATTCCAGCAGTTGCTTTGGCTGCAACTATGGGCCAAGCGGCCCAACAGCAACCAGCTGCACAACAGCCTGTTGCACGTCCTAAAAGAGCAAGAAAAAGTACGTTTGTTAATCCATTTAGTGTTGAAGATGCATTTGTCCCAGATTCAACCGCACCAACAACAGATGACGCTCTTGAGGGAATATTTGGAAAGGACTATGGTAATCAACCAATATTTGAAAGCCCAGACCTTTCCGGATATTATGAGACGGTTGTCCCAGAGGTTGTTAAAGATGATGCATTGCCAGTAAATGCACCAAGGCCACATACAACCAATATCCCAGAATTCAAAGCGAGCAGAGCCAATACTTGGATGAGAGCCGTACCGGTTATTGGTTCTTCCATCAGTGCAATGGCAGATGCTTTTGGGTGGAGAAATAAAGAAGACTATTCTGCGCTTGACCTTATCAAGCAAAGAGAAAATCAAATCAGGAATGTTAGAACATCTCCGATTGGCAGATATATGGCATTCAATCCATATGATGTGGACTATGAAATGAATAGACTGCAAAATGTTGGATTGGGCACACAGAGAGCGCTACTTGATTCTGCTGGGGGCAATGCTCTTGCAGCAAGAAATGCCGCGCTTGCACTCAATGCAAATCTCACCGGTCAAATGGGTGCGGCAAGAAGGGCTGGAGCACAGTATAACGATGAGTTGAGAAGAGCTGTGACACAATTCAATGCTGGTATTGACCAATTCAATGCGCAGCAAGCGCTTCAAGCTGGAGTTTACAACCAGAGAGGAGATGTTGAAAGAATGGAAGGGGCTATTAGAAGGGCTGCTCTTATGGATGCTATACAAACAGCTGCTTCTCAGGCAAGAAGCACAGAAGAAACAGCAGCTCTTAATAACTGGGGACAACTTGGTAATGATAGAACCTTTGCAGATATGGCTGCTTGGTATCAAAGATATGTTGCTCCTTGGAATGAGGCCACAGCTGCTTATGGTCAAGCGAAAGCAGCAAAGGGTGGGAAGATTAAGAGAATTAAAGAATTTAAAAAGAAATAATTATGCCGAGGTATACAGCAGTTGCTCCAACATTTACTCCAATTGATTATAAAACAAGAATAGCGCCGCTGGAGCAATATAAGGAAGAATATGATAAACGCATGGATGCTCTTGACGAACAGGGCGTCCTTGCGGATGCTATTGGTGGGCTTATAGATGAAAATCAAGACCCTGAGCTTGCAAGAACATATAGAGATTATAATGATAAGATGGTTTCCACAGCACAAAATCTTCTGCAAACGGGAGACCTTGGTTCAAGTAGGCGAGCCCTTGGAGAATTGCGAAGAGATTATGCCAATAAGTTAATCCCAATCCAACAGGCGTATAATTCTAGGGCAGAAGCCGGTAAGACATATCAAAGTATAATTGCAAAAGACCCTAGTTATAGGGGCAACAATCCTGTCGATGACCCGTTATCTGCATATATGAATGGCAAAATGCCAGACCAATTTGGCATAAGCGGAGATAAGGTATATGCAGAAGGAATGGCTGATGCGAAGGCTCAAATGACAAGAATTAGGCAAGTTGTAAGAGACTGGGGATTGGATAAGAGATTGAACGGACAGTTCTTCTCGGAGGCGTATGCAAATGGGTATGATGGAAAACAAGTAAGCGAGGCTCTTGCAAAGCTTGCTGGAAAAGATTTGAGAGATGTTGCAACCCAAGAGGGAATCGGAGAGATAACCGATGCATTTGGCTATATTCAGGATTCATTGAAAAGGCTATACGAATCAAATAATGTCGGTAAATTGAAAAACGAATCATATCAAAAAGACATTATGAATAGCGCTCTCAATGGAATTCTCGCAGGTATGACATATGAATACAAAGAGAATTTCAAGGAGAACTCTACGATTATGACCGATTATCAGAAGAAATATTTGGATTATCTCAAAAATAAGCCAACTGGAAAAACTGGTTCTGGTTCAAGCAGTGGCTCTCCGGCAGAAGGAACTACAATTATAGATAGTTCTGGAAAGATTGTTGGAAGTTACGAAACCAAAGCACAAGCGTCTAAAGCCTCAGAGTCCATAAATAATAAGAGTGCAAAGAAGAGACTGTCTCCAAAATCAATTAATTCTCAAAACATAAGGAGCGAGCTTTCTCCTCAAACCATAGAATCTCTGTTTAATAGATATCGCCTGTCTATTGATTATGATAAATCTGAATTGTCAAAGGAAGATTATGAGCAGATGATTGCAGAAGAGCTCGGGGAATTTCTTGAAGAAAATAATATAAATATTTCTACTTCAGATAGAAAGGTATTAAACAAAGACGGTTCTATTAGAAGATGGGTTCCCGGAGATACTGTTGCTGAGCATTATCGGACAAAAACCATAGATGGAGATGATGAGTCTGGCAACACAGATGATATTATTGCCCGCATATTGGGTGGCGATGAATAATTAATTGGTTTAAAGATGCCTGTAAAAAATAATAATGGCGTTTTTGAGGTTACCGGCCTTACTGGACTTCCTCAAAAAGAAAGAGAAGCATATATAAGCAGCGGAAAAGAAAGGGGAATCTTTACAGATAAGACTCGCCTTTCTGATATGGATGCTGCATATAAGCTTGACTATCTTCTTAATAAATATGATAAGCAAACTCTTCGTAGTGCCATAAGGAATAAGAAAGACCTCAATGATATATATCGTTACGATAAGATTCAAGAGGGCTTTGATGAAAAGTTTAGCAATCCAGAAGATAAGAAAGAATATGACGCGCTAAATAGCAAACTCACCCCTGAGGGCAAGTTTGACTTACTTAATAATAAAAATTATAAACTTCCGTCTGAAATTAATGATTATCAAAATAGGTTAACATCTGGCATTGAGGAACAAAAGAACTTACCAGCATGGATTCCTAGAACTGGCGGTTTTGCTGCGCAAACTGGATTATACCAGAATCTAGATGTTTCGACATTAAGCGAAGATGATGTTAAAAGAATGGTGTCTAATGTGACAAGGAATAGCGATTCTGCATTAACATCAATATTCAACGAAGATTTTAAGCGTAAGCAAAAAATGGTTTCTCCATTGAGTAAAAAAATTGGAGACAACCTATATAATCAAATTGCAACTGATTCCGTAGATTACTCACCATCTGATTTTGGCGCAGAGCCATCCGAGCAATATAAGAAGAAAGAAGCAGAAGGAACCCTTACATCATATGATAAGATAGATGAGATGTTTTCTAACATTGCATCCACGTCTTCTTATTATAATGCATATTCTACGACCAATAAAATGCTTAACCTTACGCTTGATGAGAAGGTAAAGTATATATCAGATTTCCTTGCGATGTCATCTGCATTTAAAGGAACTACGGACGCTCAAGAAAATCTAGATTTTCAGATTAGGGATTATATTCAGGAAAATCAGGGATTTGGAGAACGCACTTGGAACGACCTTAAGAATGTTGTAGTTGGTGGTGTCGCCAATCTGATGAATAAGGTTATGTATTGGGAGAGCGTTGGCAAATCAATACAGGGTCAAGATGAGCTCAATAAGTTCCTGAATGGAAAAGATGAGAACGGAAATCTTGTTGGGACTTGGAATAATCCTCAATATTGGCAGGGTGTAGAGCAATATAACACATTCTCTGCAATGGAGATTGACAGGGCAAATTACAATAATGGAATAAGCCCATACAATAATGTCTATCGTCCAGATGAGGAAACAAGATTCTTTGGCAGACAGGCGCTTGATGAGGCTATTAAAATGTCAAAGTTCCTATGGAGCGATGCTTTGCTTGCAAGATTACTTGGCCCGTTAAATAAAGGTTTGAAAAAGATTTCTCCTACTCTCGGCAAGATTGGAGTTGGTGCGCTTGGCGTTGCAAGTGCTGGTGGTATAGCAGGAGCATATGGTATACAAACATATAACCAGACAAAAGATAAGCTCAGGCAGCAGCTGATTGCTGACGGTGAGGCATATGCATCAAAAATGGCTGGAACAAATGATAGAGAAAATCCAGCATATAAAGATGCATTTAATTCATATATATCAGACAAGAAGAGACTCGATGCAATAGAAGCAGCCGCTACAAATGCATATCTAATTGATTCTACTATAGAAGAGCTGCGTATGTCAGCAGCTAATTTATCATATAGAAAATGGCTTCTTGGAAAAAATAATATACAATCATTAACAGATGCCCCAAAAGTCTCCAGTATAGTTGAAAGAGGTGGAGAGTTCGTACATAAATATAAGACAATATGGCCAGAAGCATTCAAGAAAATGGGAGAGAAGGTTGGCGGTGGGTTCTGGTCAAACTACATGGATGATGTAACCGTTGGATTTGGTACAGGTTTTGGCATTGGTCAATATAACTCTTATATTGATAAATACGATAATCCAGAAAATTACGTAAACGCTCAACTTGGGTATACATCAAATTTCCTAGAAGGTCTTGATTCTGCCGCTCACGGTGCAACTGCTGCACTGACAGATAGGCAATCGTTTTTTGATGGCTTTATAGGGGGATTTGGTAGCGCTATTGGTGTGATGCCAAACTTTAGTGCTAATTTTAGCAGCGTAAAAGGCAAGGGGGTTGGTCGTGTTTTACTCGAGTCGATTGATAATCCAATACTCACATCAATTAGAGAGTCAATAGAAGAGCGAGAAAGAGCAGAAGGCGTTATAGCTGATGCTAATAAAAACATAGCAGACCATGGTGCGCAATTAAAGGATATTGCAGCTGTTATTGCTGCCATGAAGGGCAACGAAGTCACCACAAAAGGTATAAAGGGCCTCAAGGATGACGATGAATGGAAATCATTTATTCTCGCATCCAGACTTGTTGCATGGCGCAAAGACCCAGTAATGTCTCAGTCTTCTATTGTACAAAATGCATATAAAGAATTATCGCAACTCGCTAATGGTAACATTGGAGAAGATTTGATTAATGCATATTTATCTGATAAAGAAAATGCTACAATAGCCTCAAAAGATGATGCAAGAGAAGTTGCTGCAAATAATATTCAGCAAAATGCACAGAAACTCCTAACAACAATGGAGCTTCACGAACAAAATCTTAAGGCTTTTGACAATTCCCCAAGAGGCAAATACATGTCAGAAGACCTCAAGAACCAGCTTTCTTATATGCTTGTAATGAATGATGACTGGGTTGTTCGTTCTCGAGATATGGAGAAGGCGATTCGTGGTGTTAAATATGACGTAAGTCCATCTTCTGAATCTGTTGCTGCTGCTGAATATGGTAGCAAACAGGGCTGGCAGAGAAGAATAGATGTTCAAGAAGAGCTTATTAAAGGGCTTGAAGATAGGCTTAAAGAAAACCAAAAGAAGCTAGATGAATCTTCTGAAAAGCTCAAGAAATTTAAAGGTGAAGATTTTGAGAAAGATAGACTTAGATACGAAAAGGCAAGATATGAGATAGAGCGCCAAACAATTAGCGATAGAATTGAACTTGAGAAAGAGAACCTTGAGAATATTAAGAAAGACGGCTCGTTCTTTACAGCAGAAGAAGGAGGAACGTCGGAATATGGAAAATTTCTTACAGAGCAAGAAATTCTTGCCCTTTCGCAAAAACAGAGAGCTTGGATTCTTGACCCGCTGCATTTAAAGGATTTCTCGAAACGTCAGCAAAAGGAGATAAAGAAGACTATTGCAAACGGGGAAAGAAGAGTTGATGGATTTGCAGACATGGTGAATGATGCTGCAAGGATGCAGGAAAGAATAGATGCAAATCAGGTTGCAATAGATAATGTTAGAAACAATCCAGTAGAAGCAGCTTATTATCTTCAAACCGTTCAGGAGGAAAATAAGCATAGGGCCACTGCGGCAATGAACCAGAGAAATGAAGAGATTGTATTTGACTGGCTTGATGGCGCGAAAACAAATGAAGAATTATTGTTAAGAGCTCGTTCTGGTGTTGATGGTAATGGCAATGGACTTAGCGCTAAAGTTCTTCAGAAATATATTGAAAGAAAACCGCAGAAGGCAAATGCCTTAAAGGGTCTTATAGATATAGTAACATTTGAGTCTGATGTTGCAAGCATTGCAAATGAAGCTCTTCAAGATGCCACACAAAGACAATCTGTTCTTCAAACAATACATAATTTTGCCGAACAGTAAAGAACCCTTGCCGAACTACAGAAAAACCTAGAGGAAATATTTACTGATGAAGAGCTTAATAAAGATGAGTCTCTTACTGGTACAATAAATGGTCTTGCAGAGGTTCTTAATAAGGCGCAGGAAATAGGCTATCAAAGAGCTGCGACAACCGCAAATAGGAAGAGCGCAAGCAAAAGTGCCAAACAAAGAAAGAAAGATGATAGGCACGCTCAACGAGTTGCTGCAATGAAGGGAGAATCCCAGAAAAATACAACTATCCCACCAATTGCAGAACAAAGAAATGAGCCCGCGCCAACTTCTTCACAGGAACAGGCTCCGCAACCAGAAAATGCAGAGCCGACTAAATCTGAACCAGAAGTTAAACCTAGCGATATATCAACGGAGGCAGAACCACAGGTTGTTTCTCCAGAAGAGGGTGCTGAATTAGCGTATGACCCAAATGCTGAAGCTGCCCAACTAGAACAAGCTGATGCATTTGTATACACAGAGGATGGATTTACAACATATTCTCCAGAGGTTGACCATCAGGTAACAACCTCTCCTGTCGAAACCAGAATTGATGATATTGATAGTGTTGAGAAGGAAGATATTGCAAATACCGTAGATAATAATACTGCCGATATTCTTGGTAATGCAATGTATGAATATGACGTGCAGATGCTACGAGACCCATCGCTTAAATATCAGATTAAACGTCAAGGCAGAGTTGAAGGAGACTCAATGAATGAATTCTTTGGATGGTTATCTGATAGGGGAATTAAGCTACAAAATATCATTGATAATGAGGTCTCGAGAATACTCCGTAAAAACCCATCAATAGAAGTTCATTTTATGACTACCAATAAGAATACTGATATTGGTAGGCCAGTTGCTGAGCATGAAGGAAAAGACGGAAGATTCCACAATATGTATGTATTTAATGTTGTGGAATACACTCCGGAAATTGCAAAGATTCACAATGAAGATAATGGTGGAGTTATTGATGCCAACGGAAAACAGTGGTTAATAATAGGAACTATTGGATTTGCTCCAACAAATATAGCTCAGAGAGGTTCGTTCAACTTTGTAAAGAACTCAATCAGAGATGCTGCAAACAATTGGTTCTCAAGAAGCGAGCATGCAAATGACAATTATTATGTAAGCTCCGCATATACCAATGTTAAAAAGATGGTCCCGGGAGGAATTGCAAGAAGGCTTGTTGGTGATGCTGGCGTACAAACAAGGAGTCTTTCTGAGCTTCTTTCTGATGCATCTAGAAATCCACAGAAACTTGGGATTGAAGACCTAAAGTATCTCATACAGGAGAAAACAAAGGTTGCGACTATTGGTATATCAAATGAGAAATATTATCTGCCGTCTGATGTTGATAGGAATTCTGGCGGAGTGTTTCTATTAATAAGGTCTCAAAATGGAGCATACCTTCCGGCAAAAGTACAGACTGCTAGATTCAATGAGATAAACGCTAATACAGAATTTGGCGCGATGCTCAATGGTCTTATTGCAGATATTGCTTCAAGAGATTTTGAAACAAGGCAGAATGCATTGGGACAACTGAGGAATTATCTTATATTTGATGATAATACAAATATTAGAATTGGAGATAAAGACAACAATGTCATTACTGTCAGACATGAAGGCATGGCTCCTGTTAAGTTTGACTTAAATGACGCTGAATTCAAGTTCTCTGAATTTGAGAAAGAGGTTAGAAATGCTGATTTCAGGATAAACTATAACAAGAATAATCTGTCGAACCCAGAAAGAGTTAAAGCAATGGATGATGCTGGCTGCTTCAGAACAGACCTTGCATCTATGATTCCATCTAATTCTCACTATTATGTATATGCAATAGATGCATCTGGAAAGCCAATTATAGATAACTCATCACCTGTTGGGGGCACAAATCAACCGTCTGAGTTCTCTCGACCAATACTATCTGCTGTTGTTGGCTCGAAGATATATAGGTATAGACAGTCAGATAAGACATATGTTGATGAAAAAGATAATGTTATAACTGATTCCGCTCTGAAGACTTCCATATATTATAATATGATAATATCCCAGAGAGAGCTTTCTCCAGCATATACAAATCCAAAAAACGAAGAGAAATACTATATTATCAGCAATGATTCAACTTCGCCTATTGTTATAAAGCTCGATAAGAGCAACAATGTTACCGTTGCGAATGCCCAACAATCATCTGATATGATTGCAAGAATCAATCAGATTAATGAGCAACATTCTAGAGAAAAAGCAATAGAAGATTATAGTCTTGAGAATGCTCAACCAAGTCGGGAAAGAGTCGATGTTACTGAAACGCTTAATCCACAACAGCAACAGCAGCAGATTACTGATATGATGCTTGGTAATGAGAAACCAAAAGAACAGCCGGCGCAACAATTTCAACCAGTAGTTGAAGCAAAACCGGAAGTAAAACCATCTTCTGCAATTGTTATTGGCGGTGAGACATCATCACAAAGAGACAGTAGAATGAGCGGGACATTTATGTCAATATTTACAGACCAAAGAACCCAGCGCCCATTCTTGGATATTATTAGAAAGAAGGGATGGGAAAAAGATATCGCAGGTAAAAGCATAGGAGAAATGATGAAATTCTTGGAGTCAAAACATATTCCTGTTAATGGAATAACAGATGTCAATGTGTGGCTCAAGAATATTGAAGAATGCAAATAAAAAAAGTAAAGGGCGGTTAAATTCCGCCCTTTATTCTATCTTGTATAGTTCGTATTGTCGAAGATTCCAAACACCGTGTGGTCTTCATCAAGATATTTTAGTTTCTGAATATCCCACCAGAATGGTATCGTGTGTCTCTTAATGTTGTACCAGTATTTATTTTCTCCTTTGTATCTTCCGGAGCCCTGTTCTTTAAATACATCTGGTAGCCATCCATCTCCGCTCAATAGCCCCGGCATCAATCCTGTTATTGGATATAATAAATCCTCTATTGTTGATGTTGCTGCAATTGGCCTCTGTATAAATTTTCTAGATTCTGAAATTGCGCCTATCGGGAATGATGCCCACTCATCCATAAGAAGTCTCTTTGTTTGATACATGAGGAACCTATACCACCATTCACCCTTATGGTCATCTTCATCACCAAGAACCTGACTAAAACCAAATAGGGAGAGTATAATTGGAAGCTCACCAAGCAAGCATCTCTTTATATTATATTTCTGCCTATCAGAAAGAGAGCTCCATTTTGCTGCGCTTCTTGCTTCAACATTAAATATCCCATGTATGAAATCTTTAGCCCATTTGAATGTATCAGAGTAGAAACCTGCATTTAGATGCTGGTCTGCATCTGCCTTCTTTCTCATCTCCTCTATATCTTTTTCTGTTATTGCCTCTCCATTAAGTTTTGTCACATTATCTTTAAGAGTGAGAGAGAATGTTCCATCCGCATGGTCAAATCTAGTAAACGCATTATATAATGCGGTCTTTTCTCCATCGACGAGAACTTGTGTTTTCAGGAAGAAGTTCCTATCGAGAACGTTTCCTGCCATTGCTTCGAAGTGAAGAGACCTATATCTTCTGGAATAATGCTCAACCATCCACTGCCTAAAGTTTAATGCTGCTCTACCAAGAATGTGTCTATGAATAATTCCCTTATCTTCCCCATTCATAGAACCGTGTGTTTTCTGGTTTACGGTTCTTATCGTTTGCTTTATATTATGTAGATAATCTTCGTTAATTTCACTTCCATCAAGTCTTCTGAAGCCATCCTTTACTGCAAGTTCTGCTGTTCCGTCCAGCTTGTTTTTTGTTGTAAGCGCATCATATAGCGAAGAAATATTTCCGTTCTTATCTACAACCTTTTCTGCACATAATATAGCATACATATTAGTAAGGTGAATCATGCTTTCACCAGAACTATATAGTATCATGTGGTCAAAATTTCCAAACATTTTTGAGAATGGGTCCCTATAGTACCTTTCTCTTGACTTCTCTCCATACGTTTCTTGGATTGGGTCGAAATAATCCTCCAGTATTCCAGCGAGTGTATTCTTGCTGTTTGTAAAAAAGTCCCATGCTTTTCCAACATTCAGTTTGTTTCCAGCAACAAGAACCTTGGCCCTAACAAGATTTGCAATATCAAAATACTCGCCTGTTATACCCTCTATTAATGACTGCACGTCTCCAACAAGCTTATTTGATACGCCTCCAAGCACGTTCCATGTAAGAGACTTGAATGTACCATACTCAATAATGTTTTGTAGGATTCTTCCAAGCCTTCCTTGGTCCTTATATTTCTCCCCGTATATATCTCTATCTACAAGCGCAGTAAGCAGCGCCGCTGTATTTGTTGCTTCAGATGTAGTTTTAAGCGCTCTTGCAACTGTTATTCCTGCACCATTTACAAATTCTTCTGCTTTCTTGCCAAGCTTTGTCGCATGCGCTATTTCAGCATTCTTTATATAATCTGCCGCAAGCTCCACAATATCTCTTATCTCAGATATTGTTGCATAGTTATATACTGTTGCTGCTAGATGCTGGAGCCCACTCGAGAAGTCTTTAAGTAATTCATTTTGATTATCGAGTCTATTTATATAGAATATTGGTATTTGTCGCATTGGGGTATTGTCAAAACTACCCTCATATGCTGTTGCGTCTTGACCATTTACTAATATTCCGTTGCTTGAATATCTTATATCATCTTGTCTTTTCTTTCCTGTAATTCTTTCAAGCAATATTTTTACGCCTTCACGAACAGATATTTTTCCCTTTACCATATCTGCAAGAACTTCTCTCTTCAATTTTGTAACCTGAGGCGCAATGTACTGATGTTGGGCATATTCCGGGAGTAATGTGCCAATCCTACCTTTTATGTCCATCATTGTAGCGTAGTATTCTTTCATCGCGTCTGTCCATCCATCCTGAAAATCAACGATGGTAACAATTTGATTTCCATCAGAGTCCTCCGTTACAACTTGCTTATGGTATAAGTCGAGCCTTGGTATCCTTTCTGTTCTTCCAGTTTCTTTATCTACAACAACTTCTTCTGTGTTGTTTTTCTCCCATGCGTCCATCGCTATCTTTAAACCAATACCTCTTTCTCCCGCATCCTCTTCGAGACGGTGTTTATATCCATATTTTTTGCTATAATATTCTCTCCAATCTATATTGCTAACGATATACCCGTTTTCATACATAAATTCAGTATTCTTTCCACCAGAATCAAAGAACTTTTTTGTAGCTCTTCTTATGTCGTCAGAACATTGATTGAGAAGCATGTCTCTCTTATCGTTTGCATCTCTTATTATTCCATCAAGACCAGCAATTAGCGGATTTGATACCCTACTGAGTGAATACAGGTAGTCAAACATTGTTGAATCCGCTTCAGCCATGCACAACAAATCTGCTATTGCAATACCATTGTATGCTGTATCGCCAAGAATATCAGTAAACACATCTATAAGCGTGTCTGTTGCCATGGTATTTACGACCTTCTTGAATGAGTCTATATTGTTTTTAACCTCTTTTGCTATCGAACAAAGATTATTAATATCTTTCTTTGTAAGGTCTTCGTCTATATATAACTTATCAGCTATTGATAGAGATTCAACTATTCTAGAATATGCGTCTATGAAGTTTTTTGCCCTAGCCAATACCTTTGCTTTATTTGCTTGATAAGCAAGCGTAGACTCTTCGTTTTTAATCCCATCCAGCAGCCTGTTAACCTCAAGCATATATTTATTTGCGTCTGCAAGAAAATCAAGCGAGCTTTTATAGAACATTCCACCCTTAAGATTTGCGAGCGTATCTTCAAGCTCTTTCTGGGTTCTCAACGCGCTATCTGGTATAGTTTGCATCTTGTTGAGCCTATCAAGCTGCCTCTGCTTCGATATTGCTATATCTGCAACTGCTTCAGATAATTTATCTATCTTATCTGATGTTCTGGTTATAACATCAGTCCCTATATTGTATTTTTCATTCAGCTCCACAAGTGTTTTTGGAATATTATACTCATCTATATTGAGTTTTTCGTTTCCAACCTTCTCGACAGCTTCTTTAACTTTTTGAATATTAAGAACGGACTCATCTTGAATTTTGTTTAGTGTGGATTTTACAAAATTCTCATTACCTTTTGGAGCCCCCTCTTTTTCACCAACTATATCAAATATGTTCTTTGCAACAACATCCAAATCATCTCCCCATCTCTTTTCCATGCTTTGCACCGATTCTGTATCTTCTCCAATTATAAGAAGTGTCTTGATGTCTTGCACAGAGAGCGATTTGATTCCAGCGTGTTGAATCCTATATATGTAATTCAGAAGGTCTTGTATCTTTCTTGGACTTGTAAGCTCTGGGATAGATTGCTTTAGAGCATCAACCGAAAGACCCTGTTCCATCAACCCTCGCTTAAGTTCATCCCACATAGCAAGCTCTCTTTCTATATCTGCCTTCTTGACAATTGTTCTCGAATCTTTTTTGTCAAGAACAATTTGATATGTATCTCCGTGCTGGTATACAGCTGCAACTGTTCCAGTGTGAGTGTCATTATATTTCTTTGCTTTTCCATATGCCTCCTCTGCATCTGTAAAATCAATGAGCTCTCCACGAAGATTCATCGAGCCAAGCAGCCTTGCCTCTTTCATTAAATTCTGGCGCTGGTCATTCTGGAAAGCATCCATATTTAGGAATTTCCATATATCTTTTGCGCTATGCTGGAATTGCTTATTTCTACCATACCCTTCTTCATCCATTGTTTTTGCAACCCCATCCTGAGAATATGTTGCATAAACAAGATTTGCTATGCCTCTGTCTCCTGCAATCTTTAACAGGTCAAGATATGTCTTGCTGTTTTCATCATTGATTTGTGGCGCAATAATACAGGCGCCTTTTATTCTCTTTGCCATGATTAACAAAATTCGTTATAAACCTCTTCCAATTGTTCTCTATTTAATTTGATTCCCTTCTTTGACAGTTGTTCGTCAAAATGTTTAATGTACAACTCTCTATGTTCCGGGCTATCTTTTACAGTTTCTTGGTAGGCCTTATGCTTTCCAATTTGCGCTTCATTGAAGATTTCTCTCAACGCCTTCGATGCATCAAATTCATTTTCTGTCATCTGTTCCATTACTGGAGCAGAATCAACTGTTATTGGTTGCGTTTGTGATGTTTGCTGTACGCCATCATTGAGCATTGGATTCTTGGCAAATTCAAGATACTCGCCATGATTTCCAAGTTCTGTCATTGCCGCAAATAGTCTTACTCCTGCTGGAGTTGTAGTTCCAGTAAAGTAGAATATTTGAGAGTTCTGGTCACCAATTTTGAAGTAGTCAAGACTATTCATTCTATAATCATCTGAGTAGAATGTTCCGCTATCTCCAAACGACTTCAAATCCACATCGACAACAGGAACCAATGCAGTGTTTGACCCATTGTTTCTAACAAACTGAATAGCAACATCCCTTGGTGTAATCTCTGGCGGATTTGCATATGTTTCTATGTATTCTTTAAATGCAAGCTTTACCTGAATTGGCGCTAAATTCATAAAGGTTTTTGGATTGAATCCAATGCCGCCCTTAAAGAATGCATATTTAAATAACTTTCTTGACAGCTCTGGTCTATCTTTTTGCAACTGTGCCCATCCAATTTGCAGCTTTTCTATTTGTGTCGAATCCAAGCCATTTGTGTTAATTTCAAGCGTAGCTCTCGTCTTCCCATCTTTAGTATTAATTATTCCTTGAGTTATTGCTTGAATAAATGGGTTGTTCGGGAACCACTGTTTTACATTGTGCTTGAAGAAATCAATTGGAAGCCGCTCGATAAGATATTTGGCCTCTTCCTGCTTTATTGCACCAGATTGAATAAGTAGATATGATTGGTAAAAATCTGAAAAATTGGATAGCAGAGACCTTCCGTCTTTTGACATGAGGAATCTCTCCGTGTTCTCTCCAAGCTGCGTTATTGCCCCACGGAATGAACCGGAGTATTGTGGGAATACCGACATTATTTCTTTTGATAAGTCAAGCGTATTGCTGAATGCATCAAGTATCGGGTGCTCGTTAAGGACATCTGCCTGTTTTATCTTTCTTGTTTCTGTCTGCCCTATTGATATTACTCCAGATTGAACAAGTCTTTGTGCTGTCGGAACATCTAATACAACTCTTGTCCCATCCATATCTATTGTATCGCCAATATGATATAGCTTTTTGTTGTATTCGTATCCAATATTTTGTTTATAGATATTATTTCCGAATTTATCATATTTATATTCTTTCGATATGTTATCTATAATCTGTGGTCCAACAGCGCTTGTTATTGAGTTGAATCTTGTAAGGAAGTCAATTCCACGAATCTGATTGGCTATCTTTGATAACCTATCATATGCCTTTAGAATCTTATAATCAACCTCTTTTGTTTGCTCTCCATTTATTGCGGTTTCAACTTCTTCTCTTGTAAGCGTTTCTGCTGGCAGTTTAGTCGCGTCTATCTTATTTGCTCTTTCGTAACTCCTAATCCATTCGCCGACAATCTTGTTAAATGTTATCTTACCACCAAGCTTTTGTGTATTGTAATATTGTATTGCCCTGCTGATTGTATCTGTAGAAAGCAGTAATGCAATATCTTCAAAAGGAATACCCAATCTTATAGCGACATTCAGCACATTCACCGTATCCGCATTAATGTTCATAAGATTGAGCACCGGGTCTTTAACAGCATCAGCAGCAGACGCCACCAAGCTACCAAGCGTTTTGCTTATAAGGGCTCCATTGCTGTCATACATTGGGTCAATTTCCATCATTCCGCCAATAGAATGACCCATTATATTGAATTCTCGTTGCGTTTGTAGTGTCGATGCAACATCAATAGCGTAGTTATATCCACTTAATGCCGTATGTGCAACCTTTGCAACTGCAAATATTCCAAGAATTTGACTTGCGGCAGCATTCTGATTGTAGAATTGAATATGAGTATCAATATATACAAGATTCTTGTTAGAATAGCACAGGTCTTTTAATGTATCAACATCAAGCGCCATAAGCTCGCTCAGCGAGTACTTTGTTCCGTCTTCCTTTGTGGCGCCATTCTTATATGCCGTCACTGCATATCCAACAGCCTTCTGTGGAGTAAATCCACCCGGATTGAGCATCTTGCTTGCAGTTGTTTCATGGGTAAGCGTGGCCCAAGACATATCGAATATCTTGTTATTTCTATAAAGTCTACCTTCCTGCTTTACCGATGTTCCATATACAAGGCTTACCCACTTATCTCTCATTGCAATGGTCGTCGGGTCTTCTGTGGCTGCAAACTTATCGCTCTTTAAGAAATTCGTTATAAGCTCATGCTTCTTTACCTTATTTTGGTATGCTACGCCCTTTGCAATACGCTTTGCCCTCACCTTTTCAAGGTCTGCAAGTTTCTTGTTGTATTCCTTTGTCTCCTTGTCTATTGCCTTATTCTTCTTCTCCTCATCTTCTGAATATTTCTTATTTATTTTTTCTATTGTAGCTTTATGCTGCTCTTCGAGCTTATCATATTGCTCATTCATTGGTTCTATCCTCTTTTCATTCCCTTCTTCATCTTTATATACAGAACCAACCTCATCAACACTGTCTTCTATTGCATTCCTTTCATCTTGCGAGAGAACATCATCTGGAAGAACATTGAATAATTGCTCTCTTATTCTCTTATTTTTCTCTGCAAAGAATGCCTTTTTAGATTCTTCATTACTGAAGTCTGGCTTAAGCTCATCTTTAAGCGCCTGTTCTATGCCTCTTGTGAGTTTTATTTCCTTCCTTATACAATAGATTTTATCTATATCAAAGTCAGAACCGGTAAGCGTTGTGATTTCGTATGGAAGCATCAGCGCATCGCCCGCCTCTCTTGGAAGGAAGCCAATAATCTTGATTGGCACAACGCTATATTTATCTTCAGATGGAATTCGATAGCCAATCATCTTTAGAAGGCCTGGATTGACTCTCTCTATAACATCGGTATTAATCACTCCATTCTCATCTGCAAACTTAAGAAGCTCATCAGAATAGATTGGCGCATATGCCTCAAAGTATGCAATACCAGCCTGATTTTCTTTTACATAATCTTCATATGACTTGCCATCGTGCTCTTCTGCTTTATATTCACTTCTATTTATAAGCGCCTTGCCATCTTTTCCCTTGAAGACTATACTTAATCTATGAGATGTTCCAAAGTTTGAAACCTGAACAATTGGTCCGCCGGCAAGTTTTTGTTTGTTAACCCCATTCTTCACTATTGAGTTGAGAAGCTGCTCTACTCTTCTGGATTGAATTGGGTCGTTAAGTGGAATTTTAAAGTTTCCATTCTCGTCAATGGAACAAGCCTGAAGTAAGTCTACGCCATATCTTGGATTAGACAGTATCTCTCTTTGCAGAAGTTTGGATATTGCGACATTCTTGTCTGCATTAGACATAAAGTATGAGCCCAGTCCAATCTCTTGTTTTATTGCCTCGATGTCTTCATTGATATTTTCAGCAATAGTTCTTTCGTACTCATCTCTGAATTCAGTCGCATTAACTTTTTTTGCGACACCATTATCTACATAGTCATATGTAATTGGGTTTCCAGCATCATCAACAAATTCCAAATCAGATGGAATTATATATCTCATCTGTGAGCCATGAACCTGCTCGTGGTCTTTGAAGTGTTCTGGAATTTCCTGCTGCTCACTGTAGTCCTCAATTCCAACCTTGTCTACATAAAGGTCGTTATATACCCCGCCGTCAAGAATAACATTATTCATCAAGTATTGATATGCTGCATTTTCTCCAGCCTCACCCTCCATTGAAAGGAACTGGTTTATGTCAAGCATATTACCTTTACCCGTCTTGACGCACGAATCAAACATTACTGTATCTATGCCATTATTTGGATTAATCTTGAATGATTGCTCCATAAATGCATAGATTGACCTGAGAAGATTTGGCATTCCAGTCTTCTCGCTTTTCATTATTGCATCTGCAAGAATAAGCAGATATTCAGAATTCTTATATTGAACCCCCTTCCTTATTATATTAAGAGGAGCACCATCTACACCAAGGCTCTTTGTTGTTGTTCCATATACAAATGGCTTTCTTGGCTGTGAAAAAGCATTCCTTACATCGCTATA
>JAEEGL010575154.1_pt1 | contig 60414 bp, 97 predicted proteins | sample 9134231 | NCBI WGS metagenome assembly JAEEGL01 (sample SAMN16246548, study PRJNA631951) | gut metagenome | biome: gut microbiome; feature: rumen; material: fiber-attached | host: Bos | place: Iran: Karaj | collected 2018-10
GTAGCTCCAGACTGGTCATCTCCTGCCGTCTTGTCTTCATTGACAAAAGTATTCAGCCGGATTGAAGCCGCTGAGACTTGGTCATCTTTGTCATAGAACTGCCCAACCATATATTTGAAGACCCATGGCGTAGCATAAGTGATGAACTTGTTTCCTTTCTCTGGCTCAAACCTCTGAGCTGCAGTGACAAGCCCAAAGAACCCTCTTGCTACCATGTCATCAAAGTCATGCGTCTTCAGAGCATATTTCTTAGACATGCTGAAGACAATCCTAAGGTTGTGCATGATGAGAAGCTCCCTGCAGTGGTCTCTGTCTTTGTCCCACCACTCATCAATCAGAGCTTGCTCTTCTTCTTTTGAAAGCGTGTCATACTGCTTCTCTGATGCTTTCAGCTGTCGAATCATCGCTGTAGATGATTCATTGTTTTGGATTGCGATCTGTTCTGCCATTTCTGCCTCGATTCTTTATTGCCATTATATCAAGCTCTAGCTGTGCTTAGCAGAGCTTTAGTCTCCATTCTTGAGAAGGTACTTAGCTGAGACCTTCTTGAAGGAGATCTCTCCATTGTCGACTCTCTTGAAGACAACACCCTCGATCTGGTTTCCATTGTCAGACTTCCGGTCGACATACTTCTCAAAGTCTTCAATTGAATGGAGCTTCTGGAAGATCTTGCAAGTCTCAATGACCTTGACATGCTCAAGGCCAAGGAACTCACAGATAGAGTATCTGACTTCTGGAGAGACAAACTTCTGGTCAGTGATGTCAAAGATGCGGAAGACTCTGAAGTGAGACTCAGCATTCTTGTCACGGTTGCCATTGAACTTTGGTCCAATCATTTCACCTTGGATTGCAAGCTCATGCTTAGCTGGGAAGATTTCTACATCACCATCTTTTCTCACTAAGCCAATGCCATACAGCGTGTCAAGTCTGTTTTTCAGATCATCCCAGCCAATCTTCTTGAAAGCTGCAAACCAGTCATCGCTTCCACCATCATCTTTCAAAAGGAAACGGCGGGAAGAAATCTGCATTGCATCTTTTCCAGTCTCAGGGTTCCAAGTCAAAGGGCGGTAGAAGAGGGTGCAAGAAGAACCATCATTCTTCTCAGTGCATTCCCAATCAGCATTGGCCATCTCGGGGTCAGTGAAGTACTCCATCAATGCTTCAATGCGGATCTCATCTGTCTTAGGGACATCTGAAGGGAAATTGCCTGAAGCATGAGACTGCGCCTTAGGACCAAGCTGAGAACGCTCGTCAAACCACTCGACAAGACGATCATAGACTTCAACTTTGAACAGTGAAGTCATGTCAGTCCCAACAGGAAGATCCATGAAGAATGGAGTCTCAGGAGTGTTAGGAAACTCATGAGCAATCGTCTGCAGAGGAATGACAAGGCCTTGAGAGACTTGGCCACGAAGCTTGATAGTCTTGATCTTCACATACTGCTCAGAGAATGCTGAAGACTCGGGTGTCTTTCCAGTGTAAAGCTTCTTCAAAGCTACGTTCTTAAGGAACTCCATGCAAGGAAGAAGATCATTGACATTGATTGCTGAGTCAATCTCGAAGTAGACGACTTTCTGACCAACAGAAAATTCACCCTTCTTCACGACGACTTTCCAGCCAAGGTTCTTCATCTCAGCTACTTCAAGAAAGTCAGAGTTCTCAATAGGAGAAAGCTTAGCGATCTCCTGGATTGACGCCATTTTACGTTGAGTTTCAGTAAGCATTTTCTTTTCCTTTGTTTTACGTCTTTATTATATCAACTTCTGCAGTAGTTTAGCAGAGTCATTCTATTCCAAAAAGCTGAATGAACTTGTCATCAGTGATTGACATCACAAAATCATCTGTCAGCTTTCCATCATATGCCTTGAACCAAAGCATAGCCTGAGGATCATCTTTATGCTTCAATGCAAAAGCTCTACGGTCAAGATGGTCGCCTTCAATTTCTCCTTTAGTGCAAAGGTCAATGAACTTGATCCTCATCAATGCTGCATTCACACGGAGACGGACATCATCGAATTTCTCCGCATATTCAGGGAAATATGAAAGGAACTCAGCATCTTCACCTTTGCGAATCAGGCCAACCATCGCCTCCAAATCCATTGCTCCATTCGACATCTGCTTGTGCAATTGGAAATAGAGCTTTGATTTCATCTTGATCCTATTGCCATTGCCATCTCTGACAACAACACCTTCATGCTTAATGCCAAATCCTTCAACAAGGTTCGTGTAGTCTTCAGGAGACTTCATCTCATAAGCTGTTGGAGTGTCAACACCTAGCTGATATCCAACATAGCCGTCAACTACAAGGTTCCCCGTCAGCTCTGCTCCATCTTCATTTCTGAACCTGCCGATGAGGAAGAGCTTTGGCTTTGGATAGTCAATGACAATGCGGTTGAACCTAGAGCAAAGCTCAAAGCAATATGTCGCCTTCTTCCAAAGATATCCTCCTGTAAATGGATCTTTGCTGTCCGGGCTTTCAAGCTTTTCCTTGAACTCAGGATAGTTCTTCTCAATAGTGTCTCTCAGCAGTGCGCCAAATGTTGGATAGATGGCATCTGACATCTCTGCTTCATCTACGTCAAAGTTCTGCCGAGTTCCAAAAATCCAACGTCCATCATAGTATGAAAGAAACACTAGTGTCCCATCTTCCTTGATTGTGGCGTTTGCAGTGTCCCAATCGATCTTTGCAGCAGGGCCTTCACCATAGTTGAAGAACCTGTTGAACCCCTTTCTTACGATTTTGAACTTCTCTTTTGAGTCAAGGACAAGGCCACGGGCTTCAGCTACGATTGGATCATAGTTGTCAGACTCAAGCATGTTGTAGTTGAACATGACATAGCGTCCATCTGCAAAAGACGAACGCTTGATCTTCAATGAATATGGAGGCTGTTGAAGTGCAGCTTCCCAATCATCATGCTCAAAAATGAACTTCTGAATGTTTAGCATTTTCTTACAGGTCATCTAGTGTTTGTTCTTCACCCTTGCACATTGCAAGGAACTCTTTCTCAGACAGGAGCTTTGTCCCAAGCTCACGAGCTTTGCAAGCTTTAGTCGATGTGCTGTTAGGATCAGCAATGACAAGATAAGTAAGGCCTTTTGAAACACTGCTCTTGATCTCAAACCCAACAGACTCAGCAAGCTTCTGAGCTTCAGTCCGCCCCATTGTCTCAAGCGCGCCTGTGAAGCAGATAGAACCTCTTGAAGGAGCAGATCTCTTCACATCATCAATTCCATTGTAGTGATATCTTGAATCCAGAACAATCTTTCTTGTATTTGCAATTGCTTCAGGAAGATATTCCCAAAAAGCTTCAATTGACTTCTCACCAATGCCAGCTGGAAGGTTCCGAAGCATATGTTCTTTTTCAGATTCTTCAAGCTTCAAATTCATGATCCAGTCAAATGAATATTGATCGATGATCTTTCCAATCTGGACTTCTGCTAGACCTTTGAAGTGCATTGCTCGAAAGATCTTCTGAGGTGAAGCAGAGAACAGCTTGTCATTCAGTTCATTGTAGAGAGTGACTTCACTCTTGTATGACTGGTTTGGAAGGAATGAAACCAGATCATCGATAGTCTTGATTCCAAAGTTGTCAAGCTGCTTCTTAGCTGAATGCTTGATGTCAAACTTTTTGATGAACACAGTCAAAGCAGTGCCAAGCTTAGCTTCACACTCTTTGTTCATGCATCGAAGGTCAACACCATCAACCACCAATGGAGATCCGCAGCAAGGACAGACCATTGGTGCTAGATAGCGGTCATGCAGCTCTTGTACTGAAATGTCTTTCATGATTTTTTTTATTAGGTTTACATAATAATTATATCAAGTTTAAAACTAATTGGCAGAATAAAATTTAACTAATTTAAAATTTTAACAAAAAGCTCTTGCCTATAGACAGGCAAGAGCATAGCAATTGCAATTAGTGTTCATTCCATGATGTTTGGGTCGTGCGGCCGGATTTGAACCGGCAACTACCTGGACCACAACCAGGCGTTCTGCCATTGAACTACGCACAACATGAAATTGTTGGCACATTGAGCCAGACTCGAACTAGCATTGGTGGATTTGGAGTCCACGGTCCTAACCAATTGGACGATCAATGTATTGGCATTTCCGCTGGGAATCGAACCCAGATCTTCTGAATGAGAATCAGAGAACCTAACCTTTAATCGACGGAAACTGGCGTCCCATGCTGGAGTCAAACCAACTTCACTGGTTCCGTAGACCAGGGCCCAATTCGTTAGACCAATGGGACAATAAAATGGAGCAGTCGGTGGGTGCCGCCCCCACGTATAGCGGTTTTGCAGACCGCCGCGTTTGCTGTTTCGCCACGAATGCTTGGTGCTGGAAGATGGAATCGCACCACCGACGCTCTGCTCTTCAGGCAGACGCTCTACTTCTGAGCTATTCCAGCTTATGCTCTTGAGTTCCATCTGCAATCCGAAGCCAGACCACTTAGATTTTAAAGTTGTCGAAATCAAATCAACTTTGGTATGTCTGACAGGACTCGAACCCGCATAGAATTCCTTAGGACGGAACCGAGGATCCATTCCTCAACAGACACTGGTGGGCATGGCAGGATTCGAACTTGCACTTGACTGCCTCTGAAACAGTTGCCTCTGCCATTGGGCTACATGCCCGCTTTTTGGTGGAGAATAATGGATTTGAACCAATATTGAAGGATTATGATTCCCGTAGTTTACCGTTAACTTAATTCTCCAAACATTCCACCGTCTGGGTCCGAGCCAGAAACCTCTGTCTGAGTTGCGATCTTTGTCAGTGTGCTTGCACCAAGCACCTCAGTGGATTGATTGCTGAATGGTTTCCCTCTACACGGTCGTTCAGCGGCGGCCTTGGTGGGTACGAGAGGACTTGCACCTCCACGGGTTTCCCCATAGGATCCTTAGTCCTACGCGGTTGCTAATTACGCCACGTACCCATTATTTATATTTTACTTTTTGAAAGCTGAAATTTCAGAGAGGAGAGGATTCGAACCTCCGGACGTTTTTAGGCGCCACAGCATTTCCAGTGCTGCTCCATAAGCCAGACTCGGACACCTCTCTATGGGTGGCGCCGGGAGAAGGATTCGAACCTTCGGGACGTTTTAAGGCGTCCAACGGTTTAGCAAACCGTCGCTTTAAGCCACTCAGCCATCCCAGCATTAAATTCATTTTTTCTTTTGTTGCCATCTTCCACGAATCCATCCTTCTGGAACAGGATCACCTTCTTTTATAGATAATGATTTTGTTTTGTTATTCGGATCTTTCCACCAATGACAGCCAAATCTATGATTGTCTTTTCCTGTATGTTTTCCTTTACGACGAAGAGAAAATTTTCTTTTTGTTTCTTCAGAATGCCGTTTTCCAGTATACATTCCTGGATGAGTTTCATAATACTTTAACCATTTTTCTGATAATTTTTTGTGTTCTTCTTTAGTTAAATTTGCAAAATATTTTTGTGAACCCTCGCCAGCTTTTTTATAAATTTCTTTTATTTCTTGTTCTGATTTATTTTTGTGATATGATTTAATTCCATTAAAATGTAATTCATTATTGATATAATCCCATCCACCGTCACCGCCGATTTTCAAATTATATGTGTCTTTTCTAGCAACGAAATCTTCATTAACGATTTCTTTTTCTTTTGCATTCATTTCATCTTCTGTTTCACAAAAGAAAAGAATCGTTCGTTCAAAGTTTTCAATGCCATATTTTTCTATTGCGTTATGAAGATACTTTCCAGACCCTAAATATCCATCATTAAGATCTTTTGTTATATGTTTTCCAACATAGATCTTTCCATTGATTTTATTTGTAGTTTGATAAATCAAATAATACATAATTCTTTCATTTTTAGTTGTGCATAATATATTTACTTTTTAAAAAGCTAAGCTCATATCTAAGTTTGCACAACTATGAAAGAATCATAATTCTTAGATATGAGTAAATTGGCGGAAGGTGAGGGCTTCGCTCCCCCGTGGCTTTTTAGGGCCAACCACATTTCGAGTGTGGCGCAATAAGCTGGGCTCTGCCAACCTTCCTGGTGGTCCCAGCCCGACTCGAACAGGCGACACCTTGCGTGTAAAGCAAGCGTTCTAACCACTGAACTATGGAACCTGGTTGTTCCTCAGGGATTCGGACCCCGACTAACTGATCCAGAGTCAGTTGTGCTGCCATTACACCAAGGAACAATTTTATGGAGCACGTGATGGGATTTGAACCCACGACATCCTCCATGGCAAGGAGGCATTCTAGCCACTGAATTACACGCGCATTTTATGGTCGACCAGGTCCGACTTGAACGGACGACTTTCTCCTTATCAGGGAGACTATCTAACCAGCTGATATACTGGTCGATGATTGGTTGCGGGGGTGCGATTTGAACGCACAACACACGGGTTATGGGCCCGTTGAGCTACCGGATTGCTCTACCCCGCTATGATAATATAATACTATTCAAAAGAAACTTCATATAAAAAATCCATTTTTTCATTGTATCTGAAAAATCTACAATTAAGTTTTTTGTGGATATAATTCATTCTTTGAACGTCATGTTCTTTTAAAAGATTTTGTTTAGCATCTTCATAATGAGCAGGTTCATCATATTCAAAAGCAATGTTTAAATCTTTATCATAACCATCAAGCCAATAACCATCAACATATTTTTCTCCACCATTTCTTCCATGTTGAAGATGCCATCCTTTGGATTCATTTAGTTTATCTATAAAATCACATGCTCTTGAATTAAAACGCGGATTGGTAAAATTTTTAGTTAATTTTATAAAAGTAATTGCTGATTCTCGAAGTTTTTTCTTACTTTCTTCTGAATGGTGTTTTCCTGTCCAAGATGGAATTATAGACCCATCTTTCAAACGCTGTTTAAATGTTGTAACTGCTTTATGAACACTTGAAGATGTTTCTTTTGTTAATCCTTTTGACCATCCAAATTTTTTGGTTGAGTTCATTTCAATTGGATGATCTTTTTTCTTATGCTCATTCAATTCTTTTCGTGTTCTAAAAATGGATCCACAAAATCTACAAAACCATCCACCTTCTTTTGGCTTTGGCTTTGTTAAGTTAGATTTAAAAGTTCCATTCTTTATTGCTCGCTGAAGTCCTGTTCTAGAAACAAATGAATGCGCACAAAATGATGAGCAAAATCTTCCTGTTCCATAAGAACCGTCATGTTCTTTTCCACAATGTGGATTTTCACAAATAGGCATAGTAAATCTCCAATGTTTGAGGTTCAATACTATTTACAAAAAAACCCATCAGAGTTGAACCTCAAGGAGAATTACTTCTGTCTTGAACTCTGATGAATAAGAGAGTCAGCTACTCTACCATTGAGTTACACCGGAGTATTTTTGGTTCCGGTGAGAGGAGTCGAACCTCCAACTAACTGATTATGGCAAGGCACCCGGGAGTTGAACCCGGCTCTTCGGGATGAAAGCCCGATGAACTAACCGATATTCGAGTGCCTCATTAAGTTGGCTCCCAGACCAGGATTCGGACCTGGAACTACCTGATTAACAGTCAGGACTTCTACCAATTGAAGTATCTGGGAATGATTAAAAATATTATACTTGGTCGGAGCAGAGGGATTTGAACCCCCGACATCCTGCGCCCAAGGCAGGCGACCTACCAGACTGGCCAATGCTCCGTTAAAAAATTGGTGGAAGTAGTGGGACTCGAACCCACGGAAGCCTGCTTGCAAAGCAGGTGCAGTAGCCGCTGTGCCATACCCCCATAAAAAACCGCAAGTTTTAACCGGACCCAGGTCCCGTTCATTTGGCATGAAGAATTGCGCTTTTCCCTTACGATGAGATATTTCACCCATGAACCTGCGAAACCAAAACTTTGTGGACACGTGCGGACTCGAACCGCGATCCCCTGAGTGCAAATCAGGAATTCTAACCAATTGAACTACCGGCCCATGAATGGTGGCGCCTGGTGGTAACGCTCCACCCGTCCCGAAGGAGCAGATTTTGGCGGGCTCACGGGGAATCGAACCCCGAATAATGGATCGACAATCCATAGTTATAACCGTTTAACTATGAGCCCACAGTCTGCCGCCCCTCTTTAGAGCTATAAGACGCCATAGGAAAGTTTGTTCGTTTGTCAAGGATCAATTGGAGCCGGCGATAGGACTTGAACCTACAACCTGCTGATTACAAATCAGCCGCACCGCCATTGTGCTACACCGGCAAATACAAAATATTGTACTTCGTTTATTTACTTTTTACACTTATTTTTTTTTGATTTGGAGCCGAGGCTCAGAATCGAACTGAGAACCGATGCTTACGAGGCAACTGTTTTAGCCAGTTAAACTATCCCGGCATGAATAGTTGTAGCAATACCATACGTTTGCTCTTTTTCAGCCCCTACGTTCCAATCAATGCAGCTCATTGCATAACAAGCTTGACTAGTATTGCCTTCATGCAATTCCCTGAACGGAATGGACTTGCTCTTGGTGGGACAACTATTATTAAGAACCTTTAAAGATCAGACTGAATAATCATGATCTAGATATTCATCAGTGAAGACATTATACCTATTGATGCCAACGATCTTTTTGCTGAAAGCGTCCTGAGAAACCATTAGCGTCCGTCTCTGGAGGCTGTCTCCCTTCTTCCAGATTGGCTTCTTGAAGACAAGCGCAATGTTGCCGCCCCAAGGCTCCCAACCAATGATGTCTTTCACTGAAACTTCTTTCGTGCGATGGGCTGACTGGTCGTAGAATTTCATGTGTGTTTTCCTTGTTGTTCGTTTGACAATTTGATTATATCAAGCTTGGACTTCTTTAGCAGACTAAATTCAGGTTTGAAAAAAATTTGACTTTCTTAAAAAGTGACCCTTACGCCCCAGAGTATTTTTTCAGTTTTACGGTTTTGCCCGGGAATGAAAAACTGATACGCATGGAGCAGCTGGAAAGGATGGAGGCAGAACCGAGGTAAAAGTTCGGCATGAAGCACTTAAGATACGCAACGAATCCGTCATCTCCATTTTGATCTGCCTGCGCGCGACTTGCCACCTTGCCAATTAGGATCATCTAGCCAGACTTGCACTGACGGCTCCCACTTAAATGCACACGCTCTACCAGACTGAGCTATCCAGGCACTGCCTGGAGCCGGATTTGAACCGACGACCTTGTGGTGTGGCGCTCTAACTACCTGAGCTATAGATGAATGGTCGCCACAACGGGATTTTTCCCGCATTCCCGGGAGTCACCTCCATTCTCGCACGAATGGGTGGGCTCCCAGTGTCCTAGGATTAGACGATGTGGCTTTGTTGAACTTTGGTCTGCGATAACCATTTGGCGCGTTTTGCTAGGGTTTTGCCCTTGTCACCAGACCCAGTCAGGAGTCAAACCTTACTAGAGGCCGAATCGAACGTCACTTTCACCGCGCTAGAACTCGGTTGCTTTCAACTTAAATATTTTACAGATCTCTTTCTGCTTTTAAAATCCCGCAGTCTTCTTTGTGAAAGCTTTTGCCTTAGCTTTCATCGCTTTGTAGACTTCTCTCTGCCGAGGAGTAGGGACAAGGTAACGGTTGTATGTCTTGCCGTCTTTGCCCTCATAAGCGTCAAAGTGGATGACAACAAGGTCTCCATGGCGCATCTGAACCCTTTTGTGAAGCCGGCAGTCATAGGCAAAGACATTGCCGACATGGCCCTTGGCGTCGATGTTGTCTTGCGTGCTGAACTGAAGTGGCATCATCTTCTGGCTTTCAGAGAATGAAAGGCAGTCATTGTGCGGATTGAAGTACATGTGTTTGTTTCCTTTTCTTTGTTGTTTGTTATTGTTCGTCGTCTTCAGAGTCATCTTCAAGCTCAGATGCGCTGGCATCCCAGTCTTCTACTTCAAATGAGAGTCTCATCCACGGATCACATGTGAAGTCTTTCTCAACTCGGAATCCGCCAGACGCCATGCAGTCGACATCTATGTTAGCGCAATCCCACATAAGGCGTGATGCCTCTTCTTTGATCTGCTCTACAGTTGGCACATCTCCAATAGTCGCCCACTCCCATTCAAGAGCGTCCATGACTCGATGGACTCTGTCAAAGTTGAAATTGTCAAAGACATCATTCAAGACATCAATGCACTGTTCTTTGTTTCTGTCAGTTATCTTGTTCATGTTGTTACGTCTATATTATATCAAGCTTTCTTGCAGTCTAGCAGAGCACTTTTAAATTTTTCTTCCATTGACTTCAACGATCTTTGGAATGATCTCACCAGACTTAAGGACTTTGACATTGGCGCCAGGATGGATGTCATTCTTCGTGATGAAGTCTACATTGTAGAGGCTTGCTTTCTGGACAATTGTTCCTGCGAGCTCAACAGGGTCAAGCAAAGCGACTGGGACAAACTTGCCGTCTTTGGATGGGCCGGTCCATTCAATTCCTACGACTACTGAATCTGCAATAGACTCATTGATCTTGTAAGCGATCTGGTTCTCTGGGATGAGCTTGTCTTCATTCCTGTAGCTGTCATCAGACATGACAAGGCCATCGACTCCATAGGGGAATGGCTGCTTGACATAGCAGCGAAGCTCTTCATTGAAGCGCTTGAAGCTTTCAGCTGTCAGAGTGTAGACTTCGGTTGGCGTGATGGTCTTGTTCCAAGCGACATAGAAGCCATTTCTCTCAAGGAATTCAAACTGCTCTTTCTTGGTGAATCTGTCGCCAAACACTGTGTAAGCGACAAACGTGATCTTCTTCAAGTCTTCAGTGATGTCTTTGCGTCCAACAATCCCTGCAGTAGCATTGCGAGGATTGGCGAAGTCAAGGCCTTCAAAGTCTTTTTCAAGAATGACAAGCTCACCACGGATGTCAAGAGTGTTCTTGTCATAGATCGACTTTGGAACATAGTTGACGCTGAAGATCTTGTCAGTGATATTCTCACCTCTGCTTCCATCTCCACGAGTAGTTGCAGAGACTAAGCTCCCATTCTCATAGTGGAGCCTGCAGCTGATGCCATCGACTTTAGCGCTGATGTTCAGTCCAGTCGTGATATGGCTGTTGAGCCACTTCTCAAGGTTCTCAGGCTCTTCAGCTTTGAACTTCTCAAGAGAGCCCATAGGATATGGATGCTGGACTTTGCCAGCTTTCTCAAACAATGTTGAACGGAACTTCGTCCACTCTTCAAATGAAAGCTTGCTTCTAAGCTCATCACAAAGGTCATCAAACTCCTGGTCTGTCATCACAGGATTGCCTTCACGATAAGCAGCATTAGCAGAAATGATTTTGCTCTTGAGTTCAGCAGTAGTCATTGTCTTAGTCTTAGTTTGTTTTTACAGGATTATTATATCAAGCTGTAAACTAATTGGCAGACTCATTTTTATTATTTTGTTTTCCAAAGAATGCATTGTTGATGCATCTTCCAGTGTACTTGATGAACTCACTGAATCCAACTACCATGACAATCACATATGCAATGGCGACCAGGCTTCCAACAATTCCAAGCACAATGACCAGCGGCGCCCACAAGAAGAACGTGATCTGCCATGTAGTAAGCCTGAATGCATCTAGCCAATAGCCAATGGTGTCAGCAATGAAAAGGAAGACTGTTGCTCGAATGCATCCGCAGCAGATGACTGAAACTGTGTTGATGAAGCCCATGATGGACTTCTTTGCTTCTTCAAGCTCTTCCTTGCTGTAGTTGAAATATTTGTCGTCTTTGTTTTCCATAGTAATAATTTACCCTTTAGTTGAAAACACTTTAGTCCAATTTCTTTTCAAACTTTAGTTTTCCACGCTCAATGAAATACTGCTTAATGTCCATGCTTCCAACAAATTCATCATACTCTACAACATTTGCAGCACAACCAACAACCATCAATGAGCTGTTTTCAGAACCAGGCATGTTGACAACTAAGATCTTCTTCTCCTTAGCAAATGCATATCCACATTCCCACGCTGTTCCAGCACTAGCTCCATTCCTTCCAAAATTGCAAAGGACAATCCAATCAGCATGGTCAATGGCTACGACATCCATTGTGAAGACGCACTGTCCCCACATTTCCATTGTGATTCCCCACTCATTAGGGACTTTATGAAGGCCCGGGCGATAGACATCATCAACATCAAACTTAGTCAATAGCTTCTGATAGACTCCACTGACTAAAGTCTTTATCTTGTCTTCAGCTACAACTGGTCCTGCCAAATAGACTTTCATTTAGACGAACTTTACTTCAAGATCTATCTTATGGTACGAAAATGGATATTTAGCCTTAAGCTTGTCAGCCATGGCCTTTTCAAAGCTTTGCTTAAGGACATCAGCATCATACTGCATCCTGTCATCTCCTCCGCCGATTTTGCCAGGAAGAAGACGAGTATTCTCTACGATCTTTCCTTCCTCGACAAAAATTGGAGGATTAAGATCCATGACAACTTTCCATTTAGCTGCAATCTTGTTCTTCATTCTGTTATCTTTCTATTTAGTTTGAAACTCTTATTTTGTCATGTCCGCGCTCAATGTTTGCATTAAGATAGTCTTCAAGTGAACCTTCTTCTAGTTCACGGTTCTTTCTATCAATGTCAATGATTTCATCAAGTGTCCTTGGAGCATAGTCCATTCCGCGGATCATGCAGCCAACATTGTACATGCGGACTTCATGGAGGTAGAGGTCTTCAATCTGCTTACGGACATGCTTGATGACTTGAGCGTCCCATGAAATGTGGACATGGCCATAAAGATGATAAGTATTGTCATGGTGCATATTCACGAAGAATGGCATCGGTGAATGGTTCAGGACAACATAGCGGGACTTGCCATTGACAACTGGATCTTGAATCACTTCCTGGTGAGACCAATTCCTAATGAAGTTGTACTCCTTCAGAAGATTCAGAATCTCAGTCTTGTCATGGTTGCCCTTGACTATGTACTTCTGGCCATTGAGCTGCTTGAGAATCCGGACCCACTCTTCATACTTGTTGGACCAAACCACATCCCCGAGAATGTAGACTGTATCATTTGGATCAACCGTCTTATTCCAGAGCTCAATCATATCATGCTCCATGTCGACAGTATTTGCCCAAGGACGATTGTCATAGCGCAAAATGTTTTTATGGTTCCAGTGGCAATCGCTTATGTATCTAATGCTCATATCTATGATCCTTTCAATTGAGACAAATAGATTATATCAAAATATTTTACTTTGTCAAATGGAATTTTTGTCCATCTTTCACCGTTTTTATAGCGATTAATAAGTTCTAAGCATAATTGTTGTTCTTCCCAAATTCCAGTAAAATGTTCTATTTTATAAAAGAGTTCTTCTAAAGTTTGTCCAGCATCACGTTCTTTTGTTTTCCATACTTTTTTAAAATTTTCTCTTCGTGATATATACTGTAAATTGCAAGGATGTCTTAATATTTCTGGGAAAACTTTATTAGCATATCCAGCACGTCTTCCATAAATATGATCTCGAATAAGTATTTTATCTGTTTTAATGTGTTTCCAATTTGCGGCTCGTTGATATACTTCCCAATCAGGAACTTGTTCAAGTGGCAACCAATTTCCATTTTCTTCATTAAATTTTCTATAATGTTCTTTTGTTTTTGGATCATTCATAAACTGTTTTGAATGTAATCCTATCTTAATTTTTGATTCTTTTGTGTGTTGTCTTGAAACAATTATTCTTCCAGATGCAATTCCTTCTTTTCTTTTTTCTGACAAACGTTTTAGATGTTCACAGGTATCTTTTGTCTTGCCTCTATTTGTTGCTCCACACTTATATCTATATTCAGGATTTTCTTCAAAGTTTTTTCTTATTGTTTCTGATTGGTGTTTTCTTTGTTCTTCATTCCATCTATGATTCCAATTTGGATTATTTTCTCCTTTTAGTTGAATCTTAAGTCCTAATGCTCTGTGTTCGTTGCAACAATAGTGATGGCATTTAGGATCAGTAGAAATTTGAGATTTAGCAATAGATAATTCTTTACCACAAATCTCACATATATAATAAATACGATTTGGAAATTCTGGATTTACAGAATAATGTTGTTCTAACAACTTTACTTCTTGTTCTTCATTCATTTTTGGTTCCTTGATTTTTGACAATAACAAACACCACATTTGCTATTTAATTGTTATTTACATTAGAACTAAAAAACAACAAGAATGAAGCGGAACCCGACTTCGTTCTTTTTCTCCAAGTGGTGATTGGATAGTTGTTTGACTATTTACACGATTAGCAGATAGCCATCTTATTTTCTTGCCTTTCTTTTGTTGATTAGATCAATCATCTTTGGCTCTACATGGAACCAGCAACGCCCACCGTCTGGATATTCAAGCATCAGTGCTAATAAACCACTTCTAGGTCTTACTTGCAAACGGGAAGCATCACACCATCCATAAGCACACTCACAAAGAGTATCAGTATCAAGCATTCCTAATGCTCCAGCATCATATAGTTCATAAATGAACAGTTCTGGAGAAAGTTCTTCAAGTTTATTCATTGCTTTAATCAATATCCATCTACAAATTGCTCAGTGAGTTTGTTTGGATCAATTCTCTTAAACTCTTTTTTCAGATAAGGCAAAAGAGTCTTTGCTATTCGATGGCAGTCTGGACAATTGCATGGTTCATCTGTATGGACCATTGACTCTTGACCATACTCAACATGCGGCGTATCCCAAGCAAGACCACAGAGCGTAAACTCATAAGCGTTGATTCCACCTGAAACACCATTCCAAAGATGGACAACACCAGTTGAAGGCTCTTTAAAGTTGAATGATTTCATTTTATCTGATAGTTTAATTATATCAAACTGTTTAAAAATTGGCAGACTAAAGTAATTAATTATTTATGCCGCTTTCATTTCCAGTATATTGGCTTCTTAGCTCCGGTGGAACGCTTGGAGTCAACTGGAATGCAGGAACTGAACTTGCATCTAACAAAGGAGTATGGCATGGTGGCGGCAGTGGATGCTCAATCGAGATAACTAAGATTGGAAGTGTCTACTGGAAATGCACATCAGGGTCTGAAGCGAACTTAGGAAGAGGAGGAAATCCAGATTGCAATGGCCCAGATGTCTATATCTGGTTCAAGAACAAAGCTAATGGAAAAATCATTGGTGGGTTCTTAGATCGATGGACTTTAGACAGAGACCGTTTTAGAACATTTGGAAACATCAAAAAGCTTTGGCATATGAATCCAGCACTTATCATTGCTACTGCCAGTGAAGCTCAGCTGGGACTATGCGGCCAGAATGGTGGAGTAAAGTCTTCTTGGTATCGGTTAGGTTAAGCGGTCTAAGACATAGCACCACTGCTCTAGCTCTTCTTCATTGAGCTGTATCTTATAGCCAATCTTCCACAGTTCTTCTGCTGTTATTGTGCAGAGGAGCTTTTCTTTTTTGGAATTGGTCTCTTTGATGACTTGGAACTTTTGAAGTGGGACATTGCTTTCAGCTATCAGTTCTTTGAATCCCTCTCTGTCGTCATTCCATCCATGGAAATCTGGATAGACATTGTCCATCAGCCATTTTGCCAGAGCAGTGCTTGAGACTAAGACAATGGAATCTTTCTCACAAAACGCAATGAATCTGTCTTGGACATCTGGATTCTCTATTTTGACTTCCAACGAAACATCCCGTTTGTTTCCGTTTGTGTCGAATGGACATATCCAATGGTTGTCCCAGTCTATCTTTGTCTTGATTCCTTTTGGTGATTTAGCGTCAAAAGCTATCCAGTCTTTTCCGTTCCGTCGAAGGAAAAAATCACATTTGAGAGCATGGTCTTCATGCCAGTTTTTCCTTGACCGCATTTCAATTGTTTTGTCGAATGGGTACTTTGCCCTTGTCCGTGATAAGATGATCTTTGAAACAAATTCTTCTATTGGACCTGCATATTTTTCGAAATCTTCTTTTGGCACAATGTCGTTATAACTGATTCACTAATCATAATATACCCCTAACGAAATGCGCCTTCTGACAGGTCACTTTGAGGAACTTTGAACTTCTGAGCTTATCTCATGCAATTTTTAATAAATAAGATTTTGGAACTAATGACATTATAACTTTTGAACTGCCAATATTTTTAATAACACCCAAAGAAACGACAATATTGCTATTGCCGTTTCTCTAAGTTATTGAAGCTGTAATCTTTATGTTTCAGGATTATTGAAAATCGGTTTAAAGGATTATTTATCCTGTTGAAAGAAAATCAGCCACAAGCATCAAATGATGTCACTTTTAGGCTTGTTGTTTGTCACTCAGATGGTTGCTTCAGACTTTGCTCCAGCACCCTCATTGTCCCATGCGACCGGAACAGGAATGGTAGCTGAACCACCTTCAGCGGCGACCTTGACAACACCCACGAGGTCATCATAGGCAGACGGTCCAAAGTAGTTTCGAATAGCCTCACCACCGGACTTCCGCTCAAGGAGCGTCAATGCATTCTTGAAACGCTTTCGGCCAACAAGCTCACCAACATGCTTCCATGCATTCTGAGCTGCGCGAGCCAGCTTGACGGCTTCAGGGAGTGGCTTACGGCCACGCTTCTTAGGAGTAGTTTCTTCGTTCATTTTGTTGTTTCCTTTACTTTCTCTTTCCGAACAGGCTGAACAGGAATCCAGCATGATGCTTAGTTTCTTTGATGATTCTCTTCTTCGGCTTGTATGCGGACTTTGTGATTTTACCCATTTTTGTTTGTTTCGTTGTTGTTTGTTTTAAATTCTTTTCCTTTCTTTGGTTGGTTTGGTTGGTTGGTTTAGTCTAGATCGCGAACGTGTCAGCAAGGACCCAGTAGTTAGGCTTGCTTTCATCTTCCCAGAACACAGCACCATTCTCGTCAAGAGTCTCGATGCTTGCTCCAAAGTATTGGCTAAGGTTAGACTTAGATGCACGGACTGAGCATCCAGTCTTCTCATTCATGATCTCAAGGTAAGTGTAAGTCATAGACTTATGCTTTTCCTTAGTGAGAGTCATCTTGATGTATTCAGGAAGCTTGTAAGTCATGATCGGAATCATTCGCTTCCAGATAGCGAACCGACGGGCGACTTCTTCCAAAGAGACCTTTTGCTTGACCCATTCAGTGACGGTTCCGTCACGATGCTTGACAATGTGCTTTTCCATTTGATTAGTACCCCCAGGATTCGTAGTGAGTAGACTTGCCAGGCTTCTCAAGATAAGCATCAGCATAAGATGCAATCCGAATGTATGGACGCTTGTCTTCATAGTATTGAGCTGCTTGGACACGCTTCACGTCACCATTCTGCTGGTCTTTGATATGGACTGAATGGCTCTTCACTGGAAGAAGTGTCCCATCAGAAGGAATGTCATACGTGCGGTCTGCAGAGAATGGACCGGTTCCACGGTTCTCTAAGATGGGAGGACACACTTCCTTGATCCTGACACTGTTCTTTCCAACCTTCTCAATGACTTGAAAGAAGTCAACATTCGTCTGCTCGTAGCCCCATGAGCAAGAGAAGACATCACCGACCTTCACTTTGTCGAGGATTCCCTCATTGTCAGCTTTGCGCTGGGCAGCACGTTCCTTCCGTTCAGCTGCAAGGCGTTCCTTTCGAGCAAGCACCTTCCGGTTGTGCTCTTCATAGAATGCCTTTGACTCAGGAGAAAGATAGTCTGGAATTGGCCAGATGCCATGCTTCGTGTAGGGATTTTTGATTTTGAGCATTTTGATTTTCCTTTGTTTTATCAGGTTGGCAGATTTATTATATCAAACTGGAAACTTATTGGCAGTCTCTCTAGATTTTTATTTTCAAGAGGCCTTTTCTTTTGCAAGAGAAACCATCGACAGGAACTCAGACTCGGACAGGAGCTTTGTCCCAAAGGCGCGTGCACGGCAAGCTTTGATCGACGTAGAGTTGGGATCAGCCATCACAAGGTATTTCAAGCTTTGAGTCACGCTAGTATGGATGTCAAATCCAACGGACCGAGCAAGCTTCTGCGCATCTGCACGAGTCATTGTCTCAAGAGCGCCTGTGAAGCAGATAGAGCCTTTATAAGGAACTGTCTTGTTCTGAGGAACTTCTTCTGGCTTGTCAAGCGTGCTGGCTGCAAGCTCTAGCATGTCAATAGAAGGAGGAGCAGAAGGAGCATCAGCTGCAATAGGCTCTTCAGCTTTTGGAGCTTCTGGCTCAACAGGAACCTGAATCTCCTTCTTTCTGAAGATGATCAAGTTCGGCCCATATTCAACATGCTTGTACTCAGAATACTCATAGCCATCAGCAATGATCTCACGGAACTTCTGTTTGCAGACTGCAAGGAACTCATTGCGCTTTGTAGCGCGACACCAGTTTCTTCTCCTCTTGCTGTCAGGGATCGGATCAACACCAACAGTCTGGAATTGACGGAACCGGTAGAGCTGCTTGTCTGGGTCGAACCAAAGCGAATAAGTGTTGTGGACTCCTCGAGAATAGCCACCACCACAGTGGTAGTTGTAAGACCATGCAACATCGAAGTCAACAACGACGTTTTCTAGAGGAACTAACGTGACACGGTCAACACCATTCTTTCGAGACCAAGAAGCATGGTCGAGGTCGAGGCAGAGAAGATGGACATCGGGCGTAGCATTTCCCCAAGAAGTCGGCTCGATGAAGCCATCAGGAAGCTTGTAGAACTTTGAATCATTCTTTGAAAGACCCAGTCTTCCACAACGCTCAAACGCTTCACAATACTCTCGGCCAATCTTTCGAACTTCTCGATTGCCAGCTTCTACCTTGACTCGAACCTCTGCGTATTTACGAACAACCGCTTCATGAAGAGCATCGGAGATGTCCTTCGGAAGATACTGTTCCTTGACAATTGGATGAGAAGTCGCAGCTCCCCAACCAGGACCATTGTACCATTTCTCAGCGCAGATTGAGATGAGCTCGTGTGGGAATTCAGCTTTGCGTGCCATTTGGTTGTTTCCTTTGTTTTGGGTTAAGAATTCAGGATTGCAAGAATGTCGTCAATAGCCGACTGAGGTTCATAGGTCTCAGAGTAAGTTGGACTTGGAGAATCAGTCCAAGGATCCCATTCAAAGTATTTTCGAAGGACATCCTTGATCGCTTCAACTTTCACAGTGTCATTTCTGTTGGGATAGAACTTCGCGAACAGGAGGTCATAGTTGTCTTTAATGATCTTGACCTCTTCCTTAGACATGTTGACTGTGTAATCCCGAAGGTAGCAGTCGAACATCTCCTTAGTGACGTCTTCAACAGTCACAGGATCGAAATTTCCAAAATCACAGTCAGCCATTTTGTTTCCTTTCACTTAAGCAGTTTCAACAGCATGAGCATCGTTGTACTTGACAACAGTGTAGACCTCTGCTGGGCGAATGAACCAGTCAGCAGAACCACCGCCACAATCTCCTCCAGGAATTTCATATTCCTCAATGAACCGTTCAATGATCTTAGGATCAACAGAAGGAACATAGCGAGTGTACCAAGAAGAAAGATCCCACTCACCACGAACAAGGATCTTGCACCAAGTTTTGCCCTCTTCTTCGTCTAGCGGCTCATAACAGAACCCCATAGACTTGACACAGCCATTAGTGAAGAAATCACGCATAACTCCATACCCACCGATCTTGTTAGGATCATTGAGGAAGTCTTCATACCACTTGATGCAGCGAGCTTCCTGTTCAGGAGTATGGTCAGCGACTTCTTTGACGAACTTCCAGCAGTAGAGTTTCATGGTTGATTTTATTTGTTGGTTTGTTTTATTTGGGTGACATAATTATTATAACAAACTGAAAATCTTTTGGCAGTCTCAATTAAAAATAATTTTTATCCATCAAGTGCCGATTTAGCGAGGTATTGAAACCTGTCCCATGCAGCATTTGCTCGATCAATATCTCCAGGACAAATGTCAATGGCTCCAAGCATATCAAGATATTCGATGTCAGCGCTCTTTGCCATTCTCTTAAAGTCTTCATCAGTCTTCCCTGGAAAATGATTGTTGCACCACTCTTCAACATCGTGGTTGATCTTGACAAGGTCTTCATATGTCATAGTGTTTCCTTTGTTGCTAGTTGTTCTCAGCAGCGTCTTCAAGCTGGTTGCAAAGTGAATCCCAATAGTCTTGGCCATAGTAAGCCACAATTGGGCCTTTAGCTTCTTCATTGTTCAGCCATTCAAGCGCTGCACACCAGAACTTGCCTTCAACAAGCGAATTGAATGTGTCAATCGCTTGGTTGGCTTTGGTCAGGATGTTCTTCCAGTCTTTAGCCATGTTGATTTCCTTTCAGGTGGGTGACAATATTATTATAATAAAAAACTAAATTTTTGGCAGAATTATTTTTATCCGCTAAAAATTTAGTAAGAAGAGTGGCGGTCTAACTGTTGAACCTACTGCCGGGTATCGTTGATTGATTGGTCCGGCAGGCTGGATTTGCACCCGCAACGTCCACCTTATTGGAGCGGCGTATGGGACTCGAACCCATGTGACTAGCTTGGAAGGCTAGGACCCGAACCACTAGGCCAACGCCGCATCTTTATTTGGTGCCGAAGGTGGGACTTGAACCCACACGCTTGCGCGGAGCATTTTGAGTGCTCTGTGTCTGCCATTCCACCACTTCGGCAAAGTATATTTTACTTACTTTCGTAAAAGAAAAACAAGACGCATTGTTACGTTGCTCTATCGACTGAGCTACAGTCTCGATTTGACGAGACCGGTGGGACTCAAACCCACGACCCACGGGTTAATAGCCAAGTATGTTTTGCTGTATGCGTCTTTAAATTAATTGGAGGAACCTCAAGACCAAACACTCGTTGGTATTTGTAAGACTCGTTGTTTCAGGTTCTTTGGTGGTGCTCCGAGCCATATTTCAGGCATCTCCCCGGCGGGTGTTCTTAGTTTCCTTGAACTATCGGAACAACTGTGCTTGCGCTCACACATTGGGGCATACCGTTTAGCCCTTACCTTTTGGTTTGATCTTTGCCCGAAGGCGAATCTTCAGAGAGGTATAACTCACTACACTGGTTCTGCGTATCTCACTCTCAGCATTTTCGTCTAGCATGCGCAGCCCGCTATCTTCTATGCTGTCAGTCCACCCGGACTGAATCATGAGGCAAAGTCTTTATCGAGCAAGCTTAGCTTCCCAAGCAGAACGATGCTGGTTGCGGAAGATTGCGTTGTCAGTGACTGCAATCTCCTTCAGGCCACGGCCAGTCTCAGTACGAGACTCGTGAAGATAGATAGTGAATCTTGCTTGGCGAGTAGCATAGATGTTGACATTGTCTGGATCAATGTCATACGAACGATGTGAGATTTTGTCGTAGAGTTTCATGTGTTTTGTTTGTTGTTTGTTGTTTTATTTGATTATATCATACCAAGACTCAAGTCAATTGGCAGACATTTTGGAAAATTATTTGCTGAGCGTGAAAGCAGTATGGAGTGGAAGATACTCTTCAGGATGCGCCTTGTTGTACTCAGCGACCTTCTCCTTCAGGTCCTTCTTGCATTCAGCGTCAATCCGAATGTAATCGATGAAAGGACCAGCCTTCTTATGTCGTGCAATAGTGTAGTGCTTCATGTTTATATTTTACCTTGTTGTTTGTGTTATTTGAAATGTTTTTAATCTTTAACGCAAGCTTTCAACATACTTGAGTTCTTCCTTTGCAGCTTCAACTGCACGGTTGCAAGCCCATTCAGAAAGTGGTGACTTGCCATCTCTGACATCTAGAAGGATAGCTTTCTTAAGGTCATTGGGACCAGGGCCACTGAAGAACCCCTTAGAGATCGAGGGGAACTTGTTGCCATTGATGATCTTCTTCAGCTCACTTTTGAAGAGCAAAGGAATCTGATAGTCAATATATTCATTCACCACATTTTTCATGTAGGTGTCAAAGTACTTTTCTACTCTAGTCATGGTTTTTCCTCACTTGATTCGAATGAGAGAAACCTTCTCTTTGATTCCATTCTTGCGATTCTCTCTTGTGCAAGACCTGCAATTGTAGTTGCTCGGATTCCTGACACATCCAACAGACCGATGGAATCCCCAGACATGGCCACACTTAGGGCACTTCACAATGTATTTGTATGCACTGTTGATCTGGTCATCAGTCATCTTCTCTTGGCAATCAGTGCATCGAGACACATGGTACTTGTCAGGGAATTTCTCATTGATCTTAGCTGCGAACGTCTTGAACAGCTTGCGATGCCCCCATGCTCCAGCGCAATGGCAAAGCTCATGGATCATCGTGTTCAAGATAGCATTCTCAGACGTGAATCCGCAGAGAGTGTAGCTAAGCTTGATGATGTAGTCATAGTCTCCACTATGGTCTTTCTGGCAATATCCCCAGTAGCTTCCAATCTTCTGATTGTAAAGGACACCAATCCGAAAGCGTGGAGGAACAGGAACTCCAGCAGCTACAGCGTCTGCATAAGCTTCATTGAAAAGCTCAGTGAGTGGACGAGCCATCTTAAGATCTCCTGTTGTTGGTTTTAAGCGTGATGAGCGCCAATCCAATAGACGCCTTTTGCATAGAGCTCATTAGCCCGCTTGTAAAAGGACTCGTCATCCTTGAAGCATTCAATGTCAGAAGGCTGAAGCTCGATGTCGAGCCGCTCCTTGTTCCGGCAACGCTTGCCGCGATAGGTGGCAGCATAGATCACGTGAGCGTACTTGCCTTCCATCAAAATACGAGCAGCAGCATCACCTGAAGTTTCAGGCCGCTTCCACCCTTCAAGGTTGTACCAGCTCCTCGGAAATCCGAGACGAGCAAGCATGTTGAGAGTTGTTCCAAGTCTGCGCATGGTTGTTTAGTTTGTTTTGGGGTTGACAGTATTATTATAACAAACTGGAAATCTTTTGGCAGTCACATTGAAATTTTATTTTTCAATGCTCTTCAGCCCAGACCCATGTTCCAGTAATCTCATCATAGATGACTTCATCTGCAAGCTGTGGCTCTCCAAAAGAAATATGGAACCGGTCAGCGGGGTCTTCAGGAGTGGAGTACTTTGCGCAAGTTCCACCCTTCTCGATGTCATACAAGTCTTCTACAATCATCCGCTGCGCTTCATCAGGAGACTCAGCAATTGCAGTCCATGGCTCAACCTTAGGAAATACGTCTAGGTTAGGACTGGGAGAAGTGTCGAAGATTGTCACGTTGTAGAGGTACTGGTTCATGTTAGTTCAGCTCCAAAGGTTGTAGATTGTCCGTGTAGAAGAGCATAGAGTAGTCTTGTCATACCCAATTGCCTTCTGGTGGTTTGCTGCAATGCGCATTGCTTCAACAACACTGTCAGCATAGAGTATCTGGTAAAGTGACTTGCAGTCCTTCTTTGAATAGCGGACTTTGACTTTGAAGGACTTCTGCAAAGGATTGCTTCTCATTAGAGACCTCAAACTACAACAATGTGATAGCCGCTGTTCTTCTTAGAATTGTCAAAGATGCAGCTGTAGATTGATCCTTGGCAATGGACTTCGTAGTTCCACCATGGAAGCTCGGGATCAAATCCGGTAGTTTCATGCAGATATTCCTTAGCCTTCTTCACAAGCTCATCTGCGACATCAAGGTCTACAAGCTTGTTCTTGGTAGGAGCATTCCTACGGTAACGAAGCTTGAAGATGCGCTTTCTGCCCTCTTCACCTTCAAGCCCATGAGTTTCATCATTGATGTAGACGTAGTAGTTAGCTTTCATCTTCAAGCCTCTGTGCGTTGCCTCTGTTCATTGACTATGGTTAGTCGGCAGATGCGCACCCCCTGCCGAATGCCTTTGCGCTTGCTTGGGAAATCGCTTCTACAGATAGGAAGCCGCGAGATCAGCGTACTTGGCAGCAAGGCCAGCATAGCGCTTGACCTGAGCAACGTAGTCAGTCTCACCAAAGGTGTACCGCTTCCCGTGCTGGAAGAGACGCAGCTCCTCACAGAAGAGGTCAAACTCAGAACTCTTGATGTAGTAGTGAGTCTTGCCATCCTTTAGGACAACCGTGCAGTAGTTGTTGTCTTTCATCTTCTGCCAGGTAGACTCCTTGATGTTGAGCTTCCCCCAATCAGGCTCAAGGATGTTGTCAACATCGTCGAACAGCTCGAAGGGAATGATGAATGTCCGCTTGGCGATAGGATCGTAGAACTTCACAGCACGATCAGACTTTGCAATGTCGATGTATTCCATTTGTTGTTTCCTTTTTGTTGTTAGTCGTTATTTTCAATTTTGTCAAGAACCTTGTCAAAGTTAACAATGTAAGGCTCATCTGGCGCCTGAGCATTTTTAACCATTTCAAGAATTTTATCCGCAAGTGAACGAAGAGCGGCAGCAGTAGTGATTCTAGGCATAGGTTGTTTCCTTTGATTGTTGTTAGCAATCATATGCTTCCTTAAGATCTCGCTTCAGCTCAGTAGCTTCCTTCCAAGAAATATAGCTGGCAGCTTTGTTCTGGAAGACGGTCCGCCCAGTCTTTCTTTCGAAGACCCAGAGATTGACGTCATACTTTGCCTTTTCCATTCCATAAGGATCGGCAGGCGACACCTTGATGATGTCAATTCGAACTTTAGTAGGTTTAGCCATTTGATTTCTCCTTGTTTTAGAAGCTCCAGTCGTAGTAGTATTCAGCATGCCCCATGGCAAAGCGGTTTCCCCAACCCTTGCCATCATATCCCTTAGAGTACCAGCCGTTCCGGCTTTTCCTCCACTTCAGAGTGACGATTTCACCATTAGGATCTTCCTTGACGATCCAGTCTTGATGGCCCACAGGATGAGGCTTGTTAGGATCGACCTCATGCTTCATAGCTTGGACTTTCAGCGACTTGATCTTTCCTCCAAGCACGTTGATCTCAACAACGCGAAAAGGATTTCGATCAGACCACAGAAGCTCAGTGCAGCCGAGGCCAATATGCCAGTGCTTCCCCATTTCAGGGCCATAAGATTCAGCGACGTGGTTTGCTTGAATCTCATTGATTATCGAGCCGTATTCCATTTTGTTTGTTCCTTGGTTGTTGTCAGGTGGGTGACATAATTATTATAACAAACTGGAAATCTTTTGGCAGTCTCAATTAAATTATTTTTTTCTTGCTTTTAGCGCCAATGCCCGGCCTTACTGACTGGATTGTGATCCCAAGCTTGTTGGCCATCTTCTGGCAGTCTTCACAGGGATCGATTGGAAGGACTTCACCGCTTAGGCCAATCCTCATGATGACAATCGTCTTCAATCCAAATGGATAGTAGCGTGCCATTGCATAAGCTTCTGCATGAAGGCCAGATCCAATGACAGGCTTGATGTTGTCTTTGCGGAACTTGTTTGTCGTGTAGCCTATTACTTGGCCCTTCTTGTCAAGAGCAACACATGAAATACGATACTGAGAAGGAGACTGCTCAGCCTTCTTCTTCAGTCGCTGTATGACTGTTGGATTGTCAAGAATTGCACACATTGCTTGGCGCGCCAGGGGGGACTCGAACCCTCAACCCTCGGCTTAGAAGGCCGATGCTCTGTCCAATTGAGCTACTGGCGCATTAAGATAATATACTTACTTGTCTTCAGGGTCGTCGACATACCGAGTTCCAAAGACCTGGAACCGGGCCTTAGGATTCTCTACATGGATCTTAGTAAGAACACTAAGAAGGTTGTTCTTGTCCTTGTAGAAAGGATCCATCAACGGAAGGTTCTTATAGATTGCAGGGCAGCGGTTTTCAATCTCCTTCTGAGAAGGATAAGCATGAAGCTCAAACCGGATCTTCTCTCCCAAGAAATGCTTGCAAGTCTCTTTGCAATGCTTTGCAATAGTCCTTGCAGGAAGATAGACGTCGTAGCACGTGTGGATTACGTCAGAGGTATGCATTATTGTTCTCCTTGTTTTAAGCGTTTATTTTAGCATCTATTTCCAAAGTAGCCAGGTTTGCAGATTTCACTTCCATAGAAGAGCTCATCTGCATAGTTCTCTCCTAGAGGCTTGTGGATCTTTTCAAGGCCATCAAGAGCAGTTTCAAGCCGCTTGTTCAAAGAATTGACTCGAGCTTCATACATGTATTTATCGAAGTCAGTGTCTTCTTTCATGCTCTTTGCAGTATGAAGAGCCCAAGCAACATCTTGAGTGATGACACCTACTCGATAGGCTTCAACAATGTGGTCAGGGGAATTTCCCTTTGCGTATTTTGGATCAATGTTTTCCATGAGTTTTGTCAGGTGGGTGACATAATTATTATAACAAACTGGAAATCTTTTGGCAGTCACATTGAAATTTTATTTTTTCAGAGGTCAGCACCATCTGTTTAGTTGAGATTGCAAGGAGACCACCATCCATCGATGTCAATCTCTCTGCCATTCAGATAAGCATGCACCTGGTCTTCCTCCTTGTCCTTGTGATAGCTGATGAGGACACCATCAAGAGCATTCAACCTACGGCTTGTGCTCAAAGTAGGATGGCCGCAGTAAGAGACATAGGAAGGAATGTCTCCATGGTTCTTCTTGTGCTTGTCGCACCAAGTAGCAATGGGATTGCCATGGAAGTAAAGAACCCATTCCTTCTTCTCATTGTCATGCTTGAAGACGGTGTTTCCACCAGAGAAGTCTTCTCGCTTGTGGATAGCACCAATGATCTCTAGACAGATTTTTCTCATTTGCTTGCCTTTGGTTAGTTTGCTTTGTTGAAATCGAGTGGGCCGCCAATTTTGGACAAGCTGCAGTCATAGAAAAGCCTGTCGCTGATGTTGTCTCCAAGATTCTTGTTCATCTTGTGAAGGACAGCATAAGCTTCATCAAGCTCTTTCTGGATTAAGTCAATTCGGAAAGAAACAGCTGCTTTGTCATTGAGCTCTTCTTTCAGGATGTTGAAAGAATCCCTAGCGGTTGCAACATGCTGAGTTGCACAACCAACACGAAAAGCCTTGACGTTTTCATCTGGATAATTTCCAGGCAAATAACGTGGAAGAGTTTCTTTGGTGTCCATTTGATTCTCCTTGTTTTTGATTGGCAGAATTATTATATCAAATTGAAAATAAATTGGCAGTCTCAATTTTTAACCGTTGTTCCAGAGGGAAATTTTTGCATTCTGGAATCCCTTCGGCAAACGAAAATCTGGTACCGCCATGAAAGATCTAAAACGGAACAAACGGAACCGAGCACAGCTCAGGCTCAAGAGCGTTTCAACCAGGAGTCCTCTTGATTTAATCCGTTAACTCCTACCCACAACTTAATTCCAGCCGCGATTCGCAATCAGCTTCTTGATGACATTCTCCTTAGTGACAGGGACAGGAGAGCCATTCAGCATCAGAGTGCTGCAATTGCTGGCATAGTACTTTGTAGCTTTAGCGACAAACTTTGGAGAAAGGTCGCCCCAACGACGAGGAGTCTTTGCCGTAAGATGGGCATCATTCCAATGAGTGTCTCCATTTCGATTGGTGTCGAAGTTCAAGACAAGAGAACCATCACAGTCAATTCCAGTTCGCGTCCAATAAGCTTTTGTGATGTTCTTCTTCTGGAGAGACTTCATCTTTGGAGCTTTGCGAGCGACAGCCAGGACTAGCTCAGCGACCTTCTTGTTCGTCAGGTCAAGGTCCCTTCGGCCAGAGACATGCTGATTAGAACGGCGCTTGATCCGCAGATTCTTGCACCATTGAGCAAACTCTTTGTCAGTAGTCCAAGCACCCTTCTCCTCACGAGATCCAACGGCATAGAACGTCTCTTCAAGAAGAGTCTCAGTAGGATGACGAGGGTTGACAGAGTTCCAATGCTTCTTCCCAACATACTTGTAGATTCCAAGAGTCCGAGAAGAAGGCACATCATCTGGGCCAGAATAGAAGCACGATCGATCAAGCTCAACAAGGATGAAAGTGTTCCTCGTCTCAGGAGAAATTCCACGAAGGACACAATGAGAAGTCATGCTCGAGTAGTCATTAGCAGGACCATCGAAGATGTAGCCATTGTTGAGAAAATGCCTTACAGAGTTTGAAAAACTTCCAATCATCTGTTCCTCATTGAGGATTGAGGCAGTAGGCAAACGAGAATTTTTCATGTGGTTGTTCCTTGGTTGTTGTCAGGTGGGTGACATAATTATTATAACAAACTGGAAATCTTTTGGCAGTCTCAATTAAAAATAATTTTAATCATCCCATGGCCATTCAAAGCCAAGGTCAGTCATAGCCCGAAAGACTGCATCTCTCATGTCTAGAAAAGAATTATTCGGATTTTCATTATGCTTTATAGCATAATCACAAACGTTCTTTTCAATTTCCTTGATGTCGTCATCATTCAACGTTGTGTCAAAGAGGTCTTTGTCACAGCAGTCGACTAGAGCACCTTTGAAGAGTTCTTTGTCAAGCTTCATTTTACTTCTCTTTCGAATAGAACTTGTTCTGCAGTTCACCATAGTGCTGGATGACAGACCAGTACTCGATTTCAGAAAGGCCAGCTGCACGAGCCGCTGCACGAGCATCCATGATCATGTTGTAATGGCCTTGCATCTGAACACGCCGATAGCTGTCGAACATGTTCTTCGTAATCTTTTCAAGTGGAAGAATCTTCATTTGGTTTGTGCTGCTGGTAGTTTTGGTTGTCTGTCAATTTGATTGACAATATTATTATAACAAGCTGGAAACCTGTTGGCAGTCACATTTGAAATTATTTTCCCTCTTAAGCTTCTTTGTTAATCTAAGCGACTTCTAGCTTTTGCAGTGAAGCGCCATAGATCCGGCCATCTTCGAGGAACTCCCAGTCATTGTCTTCAATCAGCTCAATGATGCTTTTGTCAGAAAGATGCTGCTCATCTTCTGATTCGCATGCCTTAATAAAGGCATGTACACACTTATTGATGATGTCTTCAACGGTGAATGAAAAGATCCACTTACGAGGGAACTTCAGTGTCATAAAGTCAATGATAGGGCCAAGAATATCTCCATCATAGCAGACACCAGTCAGGGGCCAATCAGAGACCATAAACTGCTTGCTACGGCGATGGATGTTGTAGTAGTCATTTCCATTCTTAGGGACATACTTCGAATAGTACTTTCCACGAAAAACATCTCCACCAATATTGTTCCAGAAGAATGAGACTGCCCTGAACCCTTTCAAATTAAGACGCTCTTCTGTCCAGCTACTATTGTACTTGATGGAGTAGTTGCCGTATTGGTCGAAGTCGACCGTCAATCCAAGCAACTTCTGAAAAGCTTGAAGCGTATCACACCTTTCTCTGCCAAAAGGATCAGCCTGCGCTTCAACTGAACGAAAATCTTCAATTGCTCTCTGCTTAGCGCTATCAGAAAGCTCAGAGAACTTACAAACGTTAAGGGTAATTGTCTTCATTGTTGGTTGTTTTATTTGGGTGACATAATTATTATAACAAGCTGGAAACCTATTGGCAGTCACATCAGAAATTATTTATATTTGATGCAGACTTCATAGACCCAGTTCAATACTTCCCAGACCATAGAACAAAGGAAAGGAATGATTGTAAAGATAATGCCAACCACCAGCGCGATCAGCATCACTGCAAGGAAATAGTCCATCTTGCTTCCTTAATTGATAAGGATAAGATAGTCGTCAGGATTCTTGCCAGAAGCCTCAAGATCTTTCCTCTCAAGGTCACGGATCAATTGAGCATTCTCAGGAGTGTTCTCAAGGCCAAAGAACATACGCTTAAGGACCTGCTCCTCATCACGTCCATCTTTGCGACGGATAGTCACTTCACATTCAAGTCCAAGAGTCGTTTCATTGATTCTCATGTTTGTTCTTTCTTTTGGGCGTTAAATCAACCAAGCAGAACCGAGGTCAAAGTTCGGCATGAAATGTTTCAACCAGGCACCTTCCATTTTGATCTGCAGCGCCCGACGCCAGAAAAGGAGGTTCTGACGTCTTAACCAAATTTAAGGCGTGCAGTCGTCAAGCGCAATCCCGGTGATGCGCTCAAGCATAATCATGGCGTCCCATACAGTGTCAGTAGACTCAGTCACTTCAAGATAGTCACGCTCTTCCTGGGTGAAAAGCTTCTTGTTGGCAGAGATCTTCCTCAGAAACTCATCAGCATTATAGCCATCATTTCGGAAAAGCTTCTCATTCAAGCCAAACTTCTCATGCTTGACCTTAGAATGGATCTTCTTCGTAAGGATTGCATTCGTATATTCCGTAATTGCACTAAGGCATGCACGGAACTTGACTTCTTTCTGCTTCTTGGTAAGTTTCTTCATTGGTAGTTTGTTGTTAGTTGTTCAAAATATTTTACTTGAAATAGAGAGTGATTGTCTTGCCATTTCCACGGCAGATGTCGACCCACGATTCAGTAGGGCCAAGTGCTCCAACAGCACGAGTCTCTCCATCGTATTCGCTCTTCTGCTGGTCAGCAATTGCGGTGTTGAGCTCAACAGAGTCATCATAGTTGTAGAGCTTGACAAGAGGATCAAGCTTCTTCGCTTTGTTGAAAGCTCGAGCAAAGCCCTTCTGGCCAGGATTGAAGTAGTTTCCACCACATCCACAGCGGCATCCACTTTCAAGACCAGTGTAAGCTTTAGTGACTTCCTTGTTCTGAAGAAGGAGATTGAGGGTGATTGTAGTCATGGTTTTTATTTGTTGGTTGTTTTATTTGGGTGACATAATTATTATAACAAGCTGGAAACCTATTGGCAGTCCCGCTTGATTTTTATTTTTATTGCGCCCACATAGCAAGCTCAATGAGCTTCGAAGAGACCTCATCAACGTCTTTCTGAATCTTCTCCATTCGGCTAGTCAGCTTAGCAAGCTCAGAAGCGATAGTTGGAACAGGAAGCTTTGAACAATCATCAGCCGGAGCAGGAGGATTGATGCAAACGTTAATCTTGCAATTAGAACAATCACCTTCACAGCCATAGCATTCCTGAGGAGTGAAGTCATCGTCTCTCCATTCCTCTTTCTTCGGAGGAATATCTTCTTTCTTTGGAGAATACTTTTGCATCATCTCTTTGAAGATCTTCATTCCCTCATTGGTGATGAAGTAAGTAGGAGCGCACCTCTTCCAAGCAGACTGAGCACGGTCACACCTGTCGGTATGGCTCCAATAAGAAGGAGCGCACTTCACCGTCTTGAATCCACCATCTGGCTCGACAAGTCCATCTTCCATGAGCTTAGCCCACAGAGAAGAATGATAGCCAGGAGTGTAATGTCCATAGCGCGTTTCTTTATAGACTTCCTTACGAGTCATCCCAGTATGAGGGACATCTGCAAGCCGCCTAAGAATGAATCCGCATCCCGTCTCAGGATTGATTCGAGAGTAGTCAACGATCTTTGCTCCGTTATATGCCATTTGGTTGTTTCCTTTGTTGGTTGTTGAAAAGATGCAATTAAGCTTTAGCTTGCTTCACGACGCTTATTGTTGTCACGGATATCATCAAGCCAACGAGCGCCAACATTGAACCGAGGAAGAATAAGATTCTGCCAGCCATCAATGTCTTCAAGGCGGAATGACACGATGCTAGTGTCAGAAGGATATGCATTAGAGCCAGTCAATCCATCAATCTGGTTCATGACAGCGCCCTTAGTCACATAGACGCTTGCTTCAGGCTTGAAGTCAGCACCATACTTTTTCATCCATTTGACGGCAGCATCAAGATTCTCGTCATCAGTGCTGAACCCTTCAAACGTAAGAGCAGACCCAAGAGAATCAAGCTCATCAGCCATTGTCACATTCTTGATGTTCATTTCCACTGTTCCTTGTTTTGGTTGTTGGTTAGACATCCATCAATGTAGTCTCATCAATCCAAAAGATGAAACGCTCTCCGGTTTCATTGATTTCATATTCAAGCTGTTTGCCACAGCAGACAGCCCCATGCTCATTCAGATAGGGATTGATATACCCAAATGAGATGACATGGCAGAAAGGCACAACTCCACGAGAGGTGTCATCATGCTGGTTGTTCAGTATTCGCCTTGCATTATCTTCAAGCCAGCGCTCAGCATTAGCTTTGCTAAGGAAGAACCGTGCATGGCAGTTCCAATTAACGGTGTCAAAATTATATTCACCGAACATTGAAGGTTTCTTTGCGAAACGAATTCCGTAGATGGATTTCATTGGTTTATTTGGTTTTGTTTGGTTGTTGTCAGGTGGGTGACATAATTATTATAACAAACTGGAAATCTTTTGGCAGTCCCGCTAGAAATTATTTTTAATCGCGGTCAAAATCTGCGTGCATGTCCTTCTCGTAAGAACCGATCTTCTTGATCTTTCCATTCTTCTCAAACTTGACCATCTGGTAGTCGCCGTTGCGAATCATCCAAAACTGGACGATAGACTCACCATAGCCATTGTCCCACATCAGACCTTTGGCGATCTTGGCGTTCTTCTTGGCTTCAGCAATGGAAGTCGCTGGAGTTCCACGAAGCCAATCACTGAAATATGCCGGCTTTCCATAGATGTCCCAACCAGGAGTCATATAGAGTTCGGCACAAGTGTTGATCTTCTTGACACGCCCAGTGTCATAGTCTTCTTTCACAGACGTGTCATTGTACCAAGCTGGATTTCCTCCAGTATCTTTGGCGAGGCAACGAATGTAGATCTTCATCTCTAAGTTTCCTTTTAAGAATTGAAGGAAGACACACCGGTCTTGTCGTATTCGTCTTCCCAGACTCCATTCAAAGCATCAAAGAGTTCACTGAAGTGCCGATTGCAATAATTGTCGCATTCATCCTGGTCATCAAAGATTTCCGAATGCTCATGACTTACAAGCTTGTCCCAGATGAAGGAATCTCTCTCTTCAATCCACTTAGTGATTTCATCATCATCGCAATGCTCTGTGATATTGTGCTCAATGATTTCTCGAGCTAAAGCATAGATGTCGACATCAGGTTCTTCATCTTCCTCATCTTCATCCTCTTCTTCAGAATCTTCATCAGACTCTTCATCTTCTTCAGACTCAGAATCCTCCTCTTCCTCATCATCCTCATTGTCAGGCTGGCCGAACATCTCTTTCCAGCACTTGTCACAGATTCCAGACATGAGAGCCTCGCGATCACTGGGAGAAAGATTAGGAAGAAGATCTTGGATCAAGCCCTCACGATCAATCCACTTGAGATAGTTCTTGTATTCATCATTAGTCATGACGATCGTCGTATACCCACCACAGTGAGGACAACGGCGTTCGACAATGTTCTGATAAGCGTAAGGTGAATCCATCATTGGCATGGTTAGTCCTCCTTAGTGAAGTAGCGAGCAGCTTCAGCGACCGAGTCAAACGTAACTCGAGAAGCAGAATGTCCATCAAATGTCCCAATGAATGTAAGTTCCTTGGTCCGTGCATAAGCGCTGTCATCAAACAGATAACCTGCTCGAGACGCAATTTCGATGAGCTTTGAGAGTGTCATGGTTTTGTGGTTGTTTGGGGTTGACAGTATTATTATAACAAACTGGAAATCTTTTGGCAGTCCCGTTTGATTTTTATTTTAAATGTCAGCATCAGGATGGCTAGCAATCCAATCACGACGGCGCTGGACCCAATCAAAAGAGATGCTAGTAGAAAGATTCGGCTTTCCATCATTGTCTTCAATAATGTCAACGACCCTCTTTGCAAGAGTCATATCCTGGTCATGCTGGACGGCAGCCTTCGCTTGAGCATAGATGTCATAGAGCTTTTCATCATGATCGCGACCAGGCCACCTCAGATAGATAGACCCAGAAATCCAAGCCTTCTGAGTATGGGTTCGATTCCATTCATTGCAGAAGTCATTCTGCTTCTTCGAATATCCGCTCCAAGAGCCACCAACGGTCTTAGTCGCAAGAGCGTTCTGGCCATTGTAGCTCTGGCCCCGCGGAGTCAGATGAGTAACGACGACGTATTCGTTCTTCATTGGTTGTCTTGATTTAGTTGTTAGTTCCACCAAATGTCGTAATGGTCAGCATAAGGAAATCCATCATTGCATCGAGTCTGTTCGACCTTGAATCCCTGCTTCTCGATGCTCTCTTTGACGATCTTGAACTTCTGCCAATCGTTATTGTAGGGAGAGCAATTGACATTGATAGCTCCATGGGCGTGGTTCTGGCCCTTAGAAGCGGCTTCTCGAATCTTCTTCTCTAGCCACTTCATTTCATTGGCAAAATCCTCGGATTCCAGAAAATCCTTAGTTTTCTTTTCCAAGGCATTGTTCGTCGTAGCACGAATCTCTTCAATCAGGCTCATGTTTGGTTTGGTTGTTAGTGGTTTGGTGGGTTGACAGTATTATTATAACAAAAGATAAAACTATTGGCAGTCACATCAGAAATTATTTTATCAGACGTCTGATGGTTCACGGACCCAAGAGAACTTTGCAGCGGTGATTCCATTGTTTTCACGCCCCCAGTTCAAGAACTTCTCGATCCTCTTCTTTCCATACAGCTTGTCACTGTAGAAGATCTCGATGCTGTTCAAGCCAGTGGCATCTGCATTTGGAGCAATGTTCCAGACGATGTCAGTGACGGTGTACTTGTAGTTGAAACGCTTTGGTGCAATGTTCATTGTTAGACTCCAAACTTCTCGTTCTTCAGCTTCTCGTGAAGCTTCTCAGAAAAATACTTCGACTCAACATCAGTGAGGATCTCCTTGTGGAAGATGACCGGATAATCAGCCACCCAGTCAGCCATCTCAAAGTGCTGAAGGCCGAGGCGATGCTTCTTGACGGTCTCATCAGGGACATTATGCACATTGTCATGCTCAGTCCGAAGAGTGAAGACGAAAACAGAACGGTTGAACATCTTCGCAATCTCGAAGTAGGGCTTCAGCTCCCACATCTGGCAGAACGTGTTAGCCACGACAATCGGAACAGTGGGGCAGTCACGAGCAAACCGAATGACTTCACCCTGGTTCCAGTTGTGGGCGAATTTCAGAAGGTTCGCGTTGAAGTGGTAGTCATGATTGTTGACAGCGTCCTTGAAGAAATTGTCGGTCTCAAAGATGAGGCAGTTGATCGCATCATCCTTGGGACCACGGATCTCTTCAGCGAACGTCGACTTGCCAGCGCCAGAAGCGCCACGGACGAAGATCATCGGAGCATTCATTAGATGTTTCCTTTCTGAAAGTAGTAGCGGATCTGGAATCGGTTGAGCCCGTAGATTCGGCATCGAGTGCCGTTGTATTCTTTCATGAGCTTCTGCCAGTATTCACCAGCAGGCTTGAACTGAACAATCGGCTTAGGAGTGCCAGGAGGAATGTCAAAGTACACATGATCGTACTTGATGATTCCTTTCTTCTTTCCACGTCCGGGATGGAGATCCCAGATTTCGTAGAGGACGTCGAGCTTGTCCATCAGTCAATCTCCTTCGTCAGTTTGTTGAGGTTCTGCCGAGAACGCATCTTGTCCCGCTTAGAGCGCATGACACGTGTTCCAGTGTTGAATGGAATGATGACACGTGGCTTGAGCAGCTTAGACTTGTTCTTGTTTTTCATCGGCATAATTATTATAACAAACTGAAAAACAATTGGCAGATCCGACTAGAAAATAATTTCAGTCGGCCATCAGGCTGCAATCTCTTGCACGCCCTTCTCAACGGCGGCAATGTAGATCTTGATGTCACGGACAATGCGCTCAGCACGGAACTTGACAAAGTAGCCATCATTCGCATAGAGCCTGGCAAAGGTGTCAGCATCGGTTCCGAAATCATCGGGATCAGCTGCCCAGTGGATAGTGCCATCAGCCAGGCGCTTGGCAATCAGATCGTGGTTCCCACAGGCGCCACCGGCCTGATATCCAAACTTGGTCGACCAGCCGGCAAATCCGAGATTGTGGTGGATGCGATTAGTCAAGAACATGGAATGGGCGAAGATAGAGTCCTTGTCCACAATTCCATAGTTGAGCTTTATGAGCTTTTCAACGACAGGAGCAAGCTCAAATACCTTAGGAAGGAGATTCTCGGCTTCATGGAGCTGGGCAGCCACAAAGGCGATGTTGTCGTTCAGCTCCTTCTGCTTAGCGTCCTCACGGGCGTTCTCGACTTTGTCGAGCTTCTTAAGCATCTCTTCGGTTGTCATTTCTTTTTCTCCTTACTTTTTGGCAATGAAGAAACGAGTGTTGCCATACACGTCTTTTCCTCGAAGACGGACCGTAGTAGGACCATCACGGTCAAGCGTCCACCTGACCTTCAGCTGGAGAGCATTGAGGCGCTTAGCGAGATCAGCCCCGCTCTTCGCATCTTCAACAGCGTCATAGATCTTGACGGTGTCGTCACGGTCACGAGCAAGGTCGCACATAGCACATGGCATCATGGATGCCGTAGTGTAGTGGGCATTGGTCATTTGGTTGTTTCCTTTGGTTGGGCTTAAAGAGCAATGTTGAAGTGCTTCTTGATGTGGCCAAGCGCATCCTTCCAGGTGGTTTTGCCATCAGCCAAGAATCCAGGAATGTCTTTAGACGTCTTCGCGTCGACGGGCGTAATGCTGTCGAAGTAGAAGTCAGCTCCATTCTTCTTTGAAGCGCCGTGCTTCCGTGCCCAGCGGATGAAGTCCATCTGGTTGGAATAGACAAGCGTGCATCCGAAAGCTTGCTCGGGATAAGCCTTCGAATAGTAGAAGTATCTCATGTCCATGTGGTTTTTCCTTGTTGGTTTGGTGGGTGGCAGAATTATTATAACAAGTTGGAAACTATTTGGCAGTTCCGCTAGAAATTATTTTTCAGCGGTCGACTTCTACTCGGTCCTTTGGGTACCAACTTTGATAGCAAGCGACAGCATTAGTCTCTGCTTGCTTCTCATTGGAGCCGCCAATGTTTGCGACATGGTGCAAGACATTTCCACTTGGAGTAGTAATCTTCAAGCGGACAGAGTAGAGATTCGTGCTGGGATCGCCATTGATCCTTCTCCTGATGAGAGACATGCTTTCCTTCTTTCTCTTAGACGACATAGACTTCGTCATACCACTTGCGAAGCGCAAGAGCAGCGAACCTTGCAGAAGTAGGATTCGTGTAAGAGCTCACACGACGAGCATGGGCGCACGTCCCATCAGGATTGTAGTTGTAAGCGAAGACAAGCCACGGTTTCATGTGTTTTCTCCTTAGATGAACTTGATGCTGGCATGAGCATTGTTCTCATCGATCAGCATCTGCTCTGCCTTCTTGAGGGCGCCATTGGCATGCGGGAACCAGCCGATAGAGAAAGGAATCGGCCGGTCAGTCTGGACGCAGCTGATCAATGACATGACTGCGTTGTTGGCCTTGATCAGTTCGGCCAAAATCTGTTCTTTGGTTGCGGGGTTCATGGTTGTTTGGTTGGTTTGGGTTAGCAGCGTTTCATTTTGTACTCCATTCTCCTTCGACCTTTTCAGGAAGGAGGCAGACGGTTTTTCCAATCTTCCAATGGCCGGCAGGAGACCAGTCATTGTCTTCAGACGCCTCTTCATCTTCGATATATTCACCAATCACGACCTCTTCTTTGAGAGTCGCGACGTATTCGTCAAGAAGGTCGGGATTTTCTTCCGCGAACTTGTTGACCTTTTGGACAAGCTCTTTGAGTGTCATGGTTTTTGTGGTTGTTTGGGGTTGACAGTATTATTATAACAAACTGAAAATAAATTGGCAGTCACATCAGAAAATAATTTTCTAATGGATTCGGTTGATGATGCACTTGTCAATGTCAAAGACTTCTTCAACGCGGCTGCCAGTGAACTCTGGCCACTTGGCAGCATCTTCATCAAGCTGCTTTTGGACAATGCTGCGAGCATCATCCTCGTCTTTGGCGTTAAGATAAGTGCGGAAATTGACACGCCTCTTCAACTGCTTGCGCTTTCCATTCTTGTCATAAGTGTATGTTGGCGTAGAATAAGTGACGCACCACCGGCAATGGACATCAGCTTCAGGCATGCTTCTTTCCCTTTCTCTTCTTGGTTGGGAACTTGGTAAGGACTTTGTAGTTAAAGCCTTCGACAAGCCAATTGCCGGCCTCAGTCAGCTCATCGCAGATGTAGTCAGCCGTCAAGTCAGATGGCTCGTCAATCTCAAGGACAAGATCCATCTCAGTGCCAAGTGAAGCCTTCACTTCAGCGATCCTGGCTTCAATCTTCTCTTCGTCTTCAATGTCTTCTTCAGGCATTGAATCGATGACGTCCTCGTCTTCGACGCTCCACCTGATGTTGTAGCAATGGACTTTAGCAGTCATCTAGTTTCCTCCTTGTTCGACGATCCAATTGACATTGAGCTCGTAAGCCGCCCTCGGCCAGACACTGAGCAGGAACTTGCGTGTGTCACGGACAAAATCTTTGACTGAACGCCTCTTGTCAATCAAGACGAACGTCCGAGACCCCGACTCGACAAGACGGCCGTCGAAGTTGGCGACGACTTGCCATTTGACTGTGAACTTGGCCATTGCTTAGTCCTCAAAGGTGAGAGTGCGGCGAGAGATGACGACATTATGGAAGAGCTTTGCAGGGTCGTCGCCGCGGACGGCCTTGCTCAAGTGGACTCCGGCCCAAAGAGTCTTCGGCCCAATCTCGACATTGGAGACCGTCGCTCCCCAGACATTCTCAAACTGGTCGCGGATCGCTTCCTTGATGCCATCAAGGGTCTTAGCGCATCGCGCTGTGCCGAAGGTGTTTCCAAACGCAGTGTAGAAGTTGATCTTGCTCATGTGAGTTTTTCTCCTTAGATTTGAATCGCTGAAACGAACTGGATGCTGCGATAGCATCGGCTCATGTAGAACCGAGCTGCGAGGTTGAAGGCCGTCTCAGAAGGAGACTGGCCATTGAGCGTGCTAAGGCAGACACGCTGCCTGTGGCACACGACTTTCGACGGATCGCCAGCTGCCCGTTGGACGAGCATCTTGACAGAGTATGTTGCGGTTGGGCTGCTCATGTGGGTCTGTTTTCCTTGGGTTGCTGCCACTCATTCAAGCGGCATAACTATTATAACAAACAGAAAAACAATTGGCAGTCACATCAGAAAATAATTTTATCTCGGTCAGCCCCGCCAGCCGTAGCATTTCCTTGCCATTCCCATCAGCCACTGCCATCTGTAGTATTCAGATGGCCGGCACGTGAAGAAATAGAGCGTCATTTTGTTTTCTTCTTGAATGTATTGTTCCCACGAACAGCAAGACCCAAAATGTCAAGGGTCTGGTCAGACACGCGGAGGTAATTCCTCCCATGCTTGTTGAGCGGTTTCTTAAGGATGAGAACCGCCCCGGCAAGTGACATTTGCATGCGTGCGACGTCATCCTTGCAGATAAGATAGGAATGATGCGATACGGTATCGCAGATGGGATAGGTTTTGCAGTCCATTTCGTTTCCTTTCCTTTCAGCTGGCGACCGGAAGATTGTGAAGCTCACCCAAGAAGTGATAGTGCTCAGTGCGCTGGAAGAACCAGAATGCTGAGTCAATGTCCTCGAACGTCATAGTCAGCTTCTTCATGTCATCATCGCTGGCGTAGAACCCCGAGACCTTGATCTTCCCAGTCTCTTCATAGAACTTCTCATCGAAGTGCCAGAGGAATTTGCTAGGGATGTAGTTCTTGAAGTCACGGACCCGGAACTTGACGTAGTCTTCTTCACTGACGGCATGGCCGCAGTAGTCTCTCATCTTAGGCATTTGTGTTTTCTCCTTGTTGTTTGGGGGGGGAGGTTGACAATATTATTATAACAAGATGGGTCCTGATTGGCAGGACCCATCAGAAAATAATTTTTCCCGCTAGACGGCTGTCATGCTACTTAGACTCTTCTTTGTTCTTAGCGATCAGGCCGTCGATCTCGGCTTGAGTCTTCCTAAGGAACGTAAGGATCCCATCAAGGAGCTTGTCCTCTCGCTCAAGCGTTTCAATCTCACCATCAAACTTCCCTTGGATCTTGCCGACGCGATATCCGGCAAAGCATCCAGCGAGGAAGCAGATTCCGCCCATGAAGACTGGGTCATTCAGCAGTTCCATTTTGTTTTTTCTCCTTTTCTTTTATTGTTTAACCAGCAAACGGATCATCAAGGAACGACGAGAGCTCCTTGCCGGCTTCAGGATGCTCAAGCAGATAGAGCATGATTTCCGGCTGTCGAATTGCAAAACCGGTCAAGAACATCGCTTCCATTGCGATTCCAATGCCATAGAACCAGATGGCGAAAACCACCAGCATCGAAAGAATTTCCAAGATTTCCATTTCGTTCTCTCCTTCTCAATCACTTGTAGAGGACCGTGACATGCTCAAAGACCGTGTTGCACCCGCCGTTGTTGTGGCTGTGGACCGTGACAAAGTCCGTCCGGACGTCAATGATCTCATGGCCTTTCTTCTCCAGCAGATGCAAAGTGTTGTTGACGTCCTCTTCAACGTCAGAAGAATCACAGAGTTCGTCTTCGTGCTCGCTCTTTGCCCAGGCGCCGAACCTGGATCTCTTAGTGCCGGTGTAGTTCGAAATTTGGAATTCGAGCTTGATGATCTTCATTGGATGTTTCCTTTTGGTTGGGTTGTTTGTGGTTGATGGCTTAGCCGTGCCAAGCTTCATTGCGGATGCGCACGATCTCTTCAGCTTTCGCCTTGCCGGCGTCACCAGCGAACGGAAGGCTGATCGACTTCGTCTTGGTGCCGTACCAAGAGCTCTTCTCCCCGTTAGGACCAACGGGGCGTTCCATCACGTAGTACCACGGCTCCTTGAGGATCTGAGGGTCGTTGCGGTCACCGGATGGAAGCTGCGTGACTTTCTTGACGAAGTACCGACGCTTGCTCTTAGGAATGGAATCGAGTTTGGACATGTGGGTTTTTCCTTGTTGGTTTGAGCTGCTCAATCAAGCAGCATAATTATTATAACAAAAGAAAAAACAATTGGCAGTCACATCAGAATTTATTTTTTCAATCGGAAACGACAACTTGCCAATCATCCTCATAGATGACCGGACCGAGGCTTACTTCATCGGTGACAACCTCTAGGATCCGCACTCCGTCAAGAAACCGCTTGAAGAACGGCAGAGTATGCTTCTTGAAAGCAGCGCACCCGGATTCCGTAAACCAAGACATACGATTTCCGTAGAAAGGAAGAGCCGGCTTCGGAAGCCATGAAACGGCCGGATTTGGAAGGATCTCTTTCTTCCAGACATCTGGACTTACAGACTTCTTAAGGAAATCGTAGATCCCTACACCGTTGACAGTGAACCTATGCAAGATCATTTCCAGTTCCATGGACTTTTCTCCTTACTGGTTCTTGTTGTTCGCCCAGATTAGAAATGCGCCGAAAAAGAAATATGCGGCAATTGCTGACAAAGTCGCGTTGACGAAACGGCCTTCAGCATATTGGGAAATAGCCGAAAGAAGAGAAAGAATCGCTGCAAGCCCGTTGCAAATTACTATTGCCGTTTTCATTGTCTTTTATCTTTCGTTTATTAGAACCTTTCGGCGGAACTGTCGGCGGAATCCTCGGCGGAATCGCAAATTTTTGCCCTAAACCTCCGCGCGACCCACGCGCGCCCGTGCGGCATGGATTCCGCCGAAAACGAAAAGTCCGGCGATTCCGCTTAAAAAAGCGATTCCGCTTAAAAATTTGCTCTGCTAAATTTTAGCCGCTGTCGTAGTTTCTCCGCACTGCTATTTCCTTTCGATTTTTCCCATGAGGATCTTTGTGATGAATGCGTCCAATTCGGCCTCACTGACCGGCCGATAGTTCCAGACGTCTGTGCCGACGTTGATGTTCAGAAACTTTTGGGCATGGGTTTTATCCCAGACATAGCGCCACGCATCGTGGACATGTCCGCACAGATGGATATGGAAACGAAAGTCGTCTTCCGTATAAGTGGGCGTGCCGGTATATTCGAAGCGATAATCCATAGACGGATAGTGGCCGACAGAGACAATGTAGCGTCCTACTTTTCGGGTGAGGGTCCGGCCGATGGAGCGCACATGGTTGTTCGCATCGTGGTTCCCTTCGAGGAAGATGATTGGGGCGTGGATCTGGGAGACGTAGAAGTCGGGCTTGTTCCGGCCGGTTTCGATTCCGCGGTTCTTGCCGTAGTTGAGGAAATCGCCGACGTGGATGAGGATGTCGTCGGGCTTGACACGCTCGTTGATTCCGCGGATGAGAGCAGCGTCATGCTTCTCGACGGACTTGAACGGACGATGCGCCCAGTCGATGATGCCAGGGGACTGGGAGCTTTGTAAATGCAAGTCACTTGTGAAGTATGTTTTCATCGAGGAACTTTGTTTTTCTCTGGGACTATTATAACAAAGTGGCAGGGGTTTAGCAGAGTTGGATAAAATATTTTTTAATAAATTGGATTCTGCTAAAACAAATATATTTTGTTATAATAGCCAGGAGGAAAAGAAATCCCCCTCCCGATGAGGCCCACACGGCGGACCCAACACGCCACTCATCGGGAGGGGGATTCCGTATTTTTACCCAGGAAACCGATCAAAGATAGATTTTGTCGGAAGCATAAGTCCGTTTACGATAAGTCTGATTGTCTTCCTTCGAGACATATTCAAACTCGAGGTACTTTGTCCCAAACTCGTTTTGGACGACTTCGTTCTTCAGGAGCTTATGGCCGCAGTGGTCGGCGAAGTTCTTGTTCTTGCGGATGAGGTCTTCCCACGGAAGGTACGGATCCCAGTCGTTGCCGCTCGAGAAGACCCAGCGGCCGTTCTTCTTGACATGGACGTAGGATGTGACAAGGCACTTCGTGCTGGTGGAATTGCTGCTCATTGCCGGTTTCCTTTCTGTTTGCTTAAGGTGTTGAAAAAGCAATCGTCTATTATAACACAAAAGAAACTTTTTAGCAGTGCTTCATTTTAAAAAAAATCAATCGACCAATGTGAACACGTAGTCGAAGAACTGAGAGAACCCGATGGACTTCTTCGCCGGAAAGAGGCTTGCGTTGTGGGCAAGGTCTTTGAAGAGCTCGGATTCGGGGTTCCCGTTCCAGATCCAGTCGTAAGCTTCACGGGCGACTTCTTCTGAGTCGAAGACGATTCCGATGTAGTTCTTCGAAAACTCGACGGACTTCACGCGGACGAAATCCAGGCCGATGTTCGGGTCGGAGACTTTGTCGATTCGAAGCTTCATGTGGGTGTGGGACTTTGTGGGGTGACAGGACTATTATAACAAACTGGGAACTAATTGGCAGATCCGGCTGAAATTATTTTTTCAGCCGGAAATGGGTTCCCCGGCCGGGCTTGCACCCGGCCGGGGAACTTTGTTCGGTTACGCGAGGGCCGCTTCGACGTCCTCGACTGGATCGGCGGGCTTCGGCTCTTCGGCCTTCGGCTCTTCCTTCGTTTCCGTCTTGGACTTCTGCTTCTCGGCGAACTTCTCGGCGGCGGCCTTGACGGCGTCGGCGTCGGACTCGTCGACGAACTTGCCGTAAGCGTCGCGGCTGAAGACGTGCTCGCCGATGATGAGCACCGTGCTCATCACGCCGGTCGCCTTGGACGGACGGCGCTCGAACTTGACGTCGGCGTCCGGGTTGAAGAGCTCCGGATTCTTCTTCGCTTTCGCGGTGATCGTGGGACGGATCCACGAGAGACCTTTCGTGATGACCGCGAGGCGGGTCTCCGGGGTGCCGCCGCGCTGGAGCTTCCAGCCGAGAGGCCCGATGTCGGAGTCGGTGACGGTTTCGCCGGCGATGAACGCGCTGAGTTTCATGTGTGTTTTCCTTTTGTTGGGTTGTTGTGTTGTTGTTTGTGTGAGCTGCTTTATTCAAGCGGCATAATTATTATAACAAATGCAAAGTCTTTTAGCAGAACTCATCAAAAACTTTTTTAACTTGATGGATATTCCATTGAGAGGAACTATGGATTTCGGGAGGGACATTTGACTTCTGACTTTCCGCAAGACTATTATAACAAAAGGATTTTTGTTTAGCAGAGGAACTTGAGACTAAAGACTTCCCAACGGCCCTTAGACTGTTATAACAAAAAAGGGGCTTTTTAGCAGACGAGAAAAATTTTATTTTTCTCTGCTAAAAAGCTTTCACTTTGTTATAATAGCCCGAGCCGGGAACTTTGGCCTTCTAAGAGGCCAAAGACTATTATAACGCAAAAGCGACTTTTTAGCAGAGCTAAAAAGTTCCTTAAGGCACTTTATCCATCTAAAGTGCCTTAAGACTGTTATAACAAAAAACTTTCCTTTTAGCAGAGGGACTATTATAAAAAAAATGACTAAGGACTAAAAAAATCCCCGGGCCACTTTGCAGTGGCCCGGGGCGCGGGGTGCTTTTGGCGGGGCGGGGAGCTTTACTCCGCGGCGGGAGCTTCGGTCTCGGCCTCGGCCGCCGGCGCCGGGGTCTCCGGCTTGGAGGCGGCCTTCTTGGCGGCGACCTTCTCGGCGGTCACCGCGGCCTTGGCCTTGGCGGCCTCGAGCTTCTCGGTGTCGGTCTCCTCGGTCACCAGGCCGTAGGCGTCGCGGCTGATGGTGATCGAGCCGATGGTGACGCAGGTGGACATGATGCCGGAGGCGGCGGACGGGCGGCGCTCGAAGAGCACCTCGGCGTCGAGCGGGAACTTGGTGTGGTCCTTGTCGCGCTTGACGGCGGCCTTGATCGTGGGACGCACCCACGAGAGGCCCTTCGTGGCGGCGGCGCAGACGTCCGTGAAGCCGCGCTGGATCTTCCAACCGCCGGGGCCGATGGAGGCGGGGTCGGTGACGGGGGTGTCGTCGAGGAACTGCTGGAGGGTCATGGTTGTTTTTCTTTCTTGGTTGTGTGCTCTCATGTGTGTGGGTTGTGTGATTTATTGAGTGAGAGCACTTAGCTCAATCAATCACGGAATTATTTTATCAAAAGTGCTTGGATTTAGCAGCCCGAATGAATTTTATTTTTATTTTTTTATTTGGATTGGGGAGGGGAGGGGGAGGAGAGGTTCATTTGGGGGTGACATAATTATTATAACAAAAAGCATAGTGTTTAGCAGAGCCCCAATAAAAAATAAAAAATAATTTTTCCTCTGCTAATTTGAGACAGTTTTGTTATAATAATCCTGTTGGAAAAAATGAAAATCACTCTGCTAAAGAAAACAAATTTTGTTATAATCCCCCGAGGTCCGCCGGCAGGTTCGTCCCTGGGTCCCAGGCTATTATAACAAAAAGGTAAAAATTTAGCAGTCCAAAAAAGATAAAATTTTCTCTGCTAAAGTACCCCGGGGGTGTTATAATATAGCTAGCCCCGGGGCTAGCCTCGGGAGTACCCCGGGGGATACCCCGGGGGGTACTCTGCTAAACCCGTATTTATACGGGCTAAGAATCCGCCGAAGTGTGCAGCCGAAGCGTGTCGCCGATCGATTCCGTCGAAGCGTGCGACCGGTGCGTGAGATTTCACCGATCGAAATTTTTTCGAAAAGTCCATTTCGGTCCGTTCGCCCGAAGGCGGTCGCGCGAGCGAGGGAGCTCTCCGAGGTGCGAAAACGCCCCAGGGGGCGAAAGAAATTTTATGTTAGGCGCCTCGGATGAGCCTAGGCGGGCGGGAAAAACGCTATATATAGAGCCTTTCTGAAATGCGAAAAAGTGACCCTGGGTCGGGAGAGAACTTTTTGTTAGGCGCTTTTCCTGGCCAATGAAAGCTACTTTTTTTGACTTCGTCTGATTATGCACGAAAGTAAATATTGACATAAATTTATAAACAAAAGGAATCGTTTGACAATATGCGCGCTAAAGAAAAGACTAATGAATCTGAGAATACTGCTAAGGCAAAAGAAAAAGATCCATCTAGCATGGATGAGCTTCGACGGAGGATGGACATCTTGAGAAAAGACACAAATGTCCAAACGGCAATAACAGGGTATGTTGGAGAACGCCTTATGTGGACTGCTTTGAACACTTTTGACAGTGTTTTTGACCCTAATGAAATAGACATCAAAGATGAAGTCGACATGGAGCTCAAGTATGATGATGAACTGAGGGGAAGAGTCGCTGCTGTCTATGAAGCTGTCAAGAAGAACTTGACTGGAGCAAAAAATGAATCTAAGAATATTGAAAAAATGAAAAAATATATAATAAAGAACTATAAAGGGAACCTTTTTGAGTCCCTGGAGAAATTCGGGAAGAAGTTCCCTAGCTTGAAAGTGAAGTCTGTCAAAGTAAAAGACGGGACTGTCATGCTTGAAGCTCTTTCAAGGTCATATGATGGCATGGGGGCACAGTATAAGTTCTACCGGCGTCCATCTGACAAGCAGACTAAGTACTATATCACATGGTCTGACACGAGTGATGGGAATGCACGCGTCATTGGGTTCGTCTTAGGGATCCCTGAAGAGAACAGAAAGCACTTCGTCTTGTCCCAGTACGGTGAAAAACGCTGGTCTTATTCTTTGTCCCCAAAGAGAGTCGCTGATGTTGCCGAGCTTGTCGCAAAGCAGTTTCCAAACTTATGGTTCGCCATCAGGAAAGAAGAATACACCGAGGACATCCAGCGCACTGCTAACACGGGAGCTCCTCCAAAGAACCATGCAAGGAACTTCAACAGGCTTGCAGAATATGACCCACGCATGAAGACGTGGTTCGGGCTTGACTCTGTCAGAGAGCTTCCTGAGCCTGAGAAGAACCCAGAGACATTCCAAGACAAGATGAACAAAGCAGCTGCCCCTAAGGGCAAGGCTGACGCTGCTGACAAGCAGTTCTTGCAGAAGTGGAAGGGGGAGAACCCAATGAAGGTCCAGTTCGAGATCGAGAAGCGCCAGAGGGAAGTCAACCGCAACAGAAGTACGATCGAAGCCACGAAGAAGCCTGAGCTGAAAGCAAACTTAGAGAAGCAGAATGAGCGTCTGACACATGAGATTGAGCTCTTGGGCTCATTAGTTGGCGGAGTGAAAGAGTCAGATGACGGCTTTAAGAAAGCATTCGATGGATGGAAAGAAGAATGGGAACGCCGCAAAGGAAAAGTCAATGAAGGTCGCAGCATCGATCCAGCCGCCTATGATTTCTGGGCAAAGAACTTTGAAGATGAAGTCAAAGGACTATTCAATGATGATCCAGAAAAAGCTAAGGCCGTCTTAGCAGCTACAGATGAACTTGCAAGCAATGACCATGCAAGAGCAAAGCTGTTAGACAAGTTCCTTGAGGATGACCATGAAGATTTCATCATGCTGTTCGCAGACCTCTTCGACATGTCCCCTGATGCTGACCTATCTAAAGTGTCTATTGATGACATTGATGAAGAAGGCGTAAAGGCTGCTTGGAATGAACTAGCCAAAGGAAATCCTCGCGCAGCTATCATGTATTATATTGACAACCTTTCTTATGGCCAAAGAACAGTTCTAGATGATGTCCTTGAAGTGTACGGGAAAATATAGTTTCCCGCGCGTACGCGCGCCCGCGAGAGAAAAGAAAAATTCTTTCTAGGAATGAAAAAAGCTCCCTTTTGGGGAGCTTTTTAGGCACATTGTCTGTCCTCGATTTTCCTATGCAGGATCTAGTTCAATGTCCTGTTTTTCAAAACAGCTTGTTTGTCAGTGGCTTCCATTTCCCAGGGTTGTTCAAGATATCGACTTCTGTCTCAAAGCCGGCTTTATCTTGTTCTTTTTCATAATGGAAGACGTCGAACCCGTAGACGCTCTTTGAAAGATCTGAATATTTCTCTATGATCTTCTTCTCGATAGCGTTCCGCTGCTTGATGAGGTCAAGAAGCTCATTTCTGCGCTTTAGCTCATTCTTGTCGATCATCTTTTCGACGGTCTCTGTGTCAAGTGGCTTCGTCGAGTAGTCTTTGTCGATAGGGAGCTTTGGCCAGATCTCACTCTCACGAAAATATGTGTCTTTGCTGCGATAGAAGACCATGTCGATGAGCTTCTGCTTTCCGCCTTCTGACAAAGCATAGACGTATGGGCCATTTTTCTTAGTTTTCTCTCTGACAAGGTAATGCTTGTTGTAGAGGTTCAAGAAAGCATGCGAAAATGCTGACTTGTAGTCTTTGAATGCATGCGGGAAAAGACTTGAAAGGTGCTCTACAGCTAGAGATGTAGTGTTGATTCCATCTTTTCCAAGGTAATATAGGACTGCTTTTTCTACGTTGTTCATTGCTTGAAATAGTATTGTTTTTAATAATATACGCATTGCAAGAAAGTAAATAAAACAAAGGATTTTATAATGAAAAAGTACACTATCAAGAACTACAAAGGGAACCTTGTTGAATCTTTGATGAAGTTCTCAGAGAAATACAAAGGCATGAGAATCATTGAAGCTGTCGAAGATGGCAAAATGCTCAAGATCAAAGCAGACCTCAAAGAAAATGAAACAGATTTAACAGAAGATGCAGCTGATTCTTATAAAAAAGCAGCCCAAGCAGCAGAAAAGTCACCAGATGGAATCAAGACAACAATGTGGTTTGCAGACGAAGACGACAACATACCTATAAAAGAAAAAATGGCAGAAGCAAAAAAATATAAAGTATGGTTTTTTAGAGACAAAGAGAATGATGAATATATTGGTTATCAAGGTTTTAAATATATTGTAATAGCGCAAGACAAGAAACATTTTGAGAAATGGTTTAGAGAACGCTATTTAGCAGCCGGAGATACATGGTCTGAAGAAGAAATCCAAGATGCATTGTCAGAATACATATAAACTATGAAAACATATAAAGTAAAGAACTATAAAGGCAACTTAGTCGAATCTCTTGAGAAATTCAGAAAGTCTCATGAGAAGATGCGCATTGTCGAAGCTGTTGAAGGTGAAGATTTTTTGACAATTGTCGCAGATGACTATCTTTCAACTCCTTTGTTTGACTTTGGGTCAAAATTGCTCATGTTTGGAGTAGAAGTCCACTTGTGGCATCTGAATTGCGACAATGGTGATACCCATGCTGCATTGAAAGAACTCTATGAAGCATGTGATGGCATTGGAGACAGACTTCTAGAAGCCTTGATAGGAATCTATGGTGGGACTGTCACAATTCATGCAGCTTCAACAGAGACAGAAGTTGGAAGATATGACAAGTCTTGCATCGACAAGATATCTGCTATGAAAGAAGAAGCTGCTGGATTAGCTCCAGGAAGCCCTGCTGGCATAAGCAGCATCCTTGATGACTTCTGTGAGACATGCAATTCAGTCATCTACAAGCTCAAGCAATTGAATTAGTCAAAAATGGTCATTGTCCCCAGAGATGTGTTAGAAAAACTTCAAAAGGGAGTTTCTGAGGAAGAAGAAAACTCAAAGCTCCCTTTTGATTTTGATGATTTTATAAAAAGTGTTGACCATGAGTCAAAAGTCAGAGACTATCTGTCAAGAAGGAACATTGAATATGTTGGCACAGGGACAAGCCGGACAGCATTTTTGATTCCGAAAGGATCATGCGTTGATGCTAGAGACAGATCTGTATGCTTCAAGATTGCAAAGAACCTTGTTGGAGTGAAGCAGAACCAGACAGAGCATCGGATCATCAAGAAGTATGGAGAGAACAGCCCATGCTTTGTCAAGATATTCAAATATGACGACAGACGCAACTTATGCCTAGAAAGTGAGATAGGAAGTCGCCTTTCTCAGTTCGACATGAAAGAATATTTCTCTGATTGGAACAATTTCATGAAGAAGACCGATGCTGAGAGGAGCTTTTCAGACAAGTTCAAGAGTTTTTTCTCAATGCATGGAAGAAAATACAGAAGCGTAAAGAAGATCTTGACCATAGAGAACTTTGAAGATGACTTCTTTGACATATTGTTCACCGTCAAAGACTTCAGGAAGCTAGGGTCGCATGCCTCTGAAGACAACAATCTGAAAAAATACAATGAAGAAGCAGGATTGTATATAAGGACAATCAAGAAATGTGCTAAAAACTACCCTAAGTACTCTGGCGTAGGTGGATTGATTGAACTATTGTTTGAAAAAGGCGCTGAAGCTGAACTAAGGATTGGCGAATTCACTGATGAAGACAACTTCGCAATGGTCTATAGAGATGATCCTGATCCAGTCTTGCTTCCAATCGACTATGGCATAACGCAGAAAGTCTTTGAAGACTTCTATGGAAAGAATGCTAGAAAAGAATATTTTGAAGAACCGCAACAACAAAGTAATTAATTTTTAATAAAACTCCTATGAAGACACAAGCAGAAATTTTACACGAGAACATAGCAGAATTAAGTGAAAAAGTAGACGGTTTCGCAGATGCAATCAACACTTCACTTGAGACTGTTGTCGACAAGACTGAATCTATTGTCGTTGACTTGAACCAGACTTATGCACGTCTGAATGAGATCGACGACACTATCGCCAACATAAACACTGATGTCAAAGTCGATGTCGACCTTGAAGAACTTAAAGAATATATCCCAGAAAAGACAAATGAACTTGTTTCATCATCACTTGAAGCAATTTCTGAAAAATTAGATAGACTCATTGATCTAAATAGCAAAGAATATCTAAACACTGTTGACAGTTTAAATGATTATTTAGATGAACAATTAGAAGAATCCAATTGTTATGATGAATATAATGAAACAATTAATACATTAAATGAGCAAGAATTATCCTTAGATGATTATATTTCTAATATAGGAAATTATTTAACTCCAGTTGATGTTTCAGATGTTTTATCTTCTAATATAAGTGTTGATGTCAGCAGTGATTTAGAAGATGAAAATACATTTTCATTGCATTTGAAAAGAGATAATAATGAAGTTAAGAAAAGAGCTGAAAAAACCATAAAAAAAATAATAGATGCTATGATAACCGGCTTTCAGAATGGAACCGGGAAAACATCTTTAACTGATTATTTTAATGGTCTTGATGGAAAATCATCAACAGAGGTTGTAAATAGCATAATAGGAGCATTTAAAGCTGGATTAAACAGCGCAAAAAGCATAACAGACAGTATAAATACAGCTGCCAAAAAAATATCAACAGCATTGAATGGTTATAAGCAAAATATCAATAATTTCTTTACAGCATATAAAGATACTTTAGAAGATTCTAGTAGAACTGATGCTCTATGCTGCATTGATCTTAAAAAATTAGCAGAAACATCTTTAAAAATACAGTTAATACTAGAATATAATCCAATATTTTGTGGTGCATCAACTAACAAAGGAAATAAATGGCAATTAACTGAAGAATACTGTAACAATACTGCAAATGAATTTAAGAAAAAATTAAACGATTTCTTAAAAGAACATTCAGGCAATTCAAATGATAAAATTACATTAAATAAAACTGATCGAGATGATCTTTTAGCAAAAATAAATCTAAAATATGAAGCTATTTTAAATGCTATTATAAAAGATACAGATTCAACATTAATACCATTTGCTAAACCAAAAAATTGGCAAAAAATAACAACAGATAAAGGAGAATATGATGCTGGTACATCTTGCAGCGGTTTTCTTTCAGGTTGTTTATCAAAAGTCAATACATTCCATAAAACTATACACGTAGATGAAATTACAATAACTTTTGAAAATTATGATTCATTAGTACCAACCTCTTCAAGAAGCGTTGCATTTTATGTAAGACCAGATTCAAATAAAAAAGACAAAGAAGAAAAAGAATTAGATATAAATGCTATAAAGGGTATTAAAAAATCATCAACAGTTGCATTTCCACAAACTTGCCATACATGTCTAGTAGAAAATGAATTTTCAGAAATTGATACTATTACTCATATTGCACTTAGTGATGATTATATTAATGAATTATTAAAAGTATATAATGAAGGTTTTAAAAACAGATCAAGTTATGTCCAATTTAAAGACAAATTTAAAAATGCTAATGGAGAAAACAAGCTAAGGCATAAATGGAAATACAAAGTAGGTTTAGGAGTTCATTTAGAGTTAGATAATGAAAGCGAAAAAGAAGACAGTAAAAAACATGTTATTTGTTATAAAGAAACAACAGAAAAAACTGTATCACCAGCATCAAAATATGATTTAACGGATATTACTGAAAGCTTTAAAGTAGAATGCTATAAATGGATAATAAACCATGTTAAAGAAGGTATAGCAAAAATCAATGCTAAAATTAAAGAGCTAAATGTAAATATTGAAAACTCTAAAGAAAAATATACACCCGATGAAATAAGTGATAAAATAAAAGCATCATGTTATTCTGAAAAAGGTTTTATATATTCTGATAAATTTGGAATTAAAAAAGTTGGAGATATTACTGCAACATTCTTTAAATTTGATTGGACAGATGATCATAAGATTGAATCAGTAACAATTGAAAATAATGAATTAGGTGATACTGGAATAGATATTGAAAATCTAATAGGTTTAAAATCTGATCATCACCACACATATAAAGAACAAAATGATGTAAATTGTAAAATTCCAGAAGATGCAAAATTCTGGAGACTGAATAAGTACAACAATAGCAACAAAAACAGTTCTAAATGCAGATTAAGCAATTACAATCCTCCAATATATGAAATATCATATAGTGGTGAGGTAAATGTTGAAAAATATATTTTATGCATAGTTAAAACTCAATATCCTGGAGAAAATGCAGATTACAATTTGAAACAAGTGATTCCAACTGGATCAAATTATCCATCAATAAGTTATGATTCAAAGGAATTTTATGATATTGACTATGACATCAGAACAGCTAATTACAATGCTAAAAAATTCAAAGCTAAAATTGAAGATCCATATTCAACAATATTAGAAAATCTGAAAAAAGAAATTCCATTTGAAATAGATGGTATTAAACGTAGTGATACAAAAACGTCATCTTTTTCTGAAATAGATGATATTGTAAGAGAAGAAAAATCTAAGCATAACAATAAGGATCCATATTTAATAGTCATTTATTCTAATAAAGATAGACCTGAAATAGAACTAGAAAATGAAGAATTTGAAGGTGGAATCCATTTGATGAAATCTGAAAATGAAGCATTTACTGGTAATGATATTGCATGCGGTTTTTCTGTTGATATTCCATATATTCTTGATCCATCTGAACCTGGTGGAAAGCATTATTTAACAGAAAATGAAATAGAAAAATATGGTTATAGTGATAAAATAAAAGATTCTATTGGAAATAGTGATGTAGTGAGTGTTTCTGGTGATTCAGCAACAATGCGTGTACATTTGCCAGAAACAAAACAAATGACAATTCCTGTAGCAGGAACAGATATAACGGTTTATGTAAATTGGAAAATAGATGGAAAAACATATAAGCCTGGCGCTGAAGTTTTAGTTCCTTGCTATCCAACTAGATATAAAAATAACCGTAGTCTATTTCCGTTCGGTGATGGCTGCACAATATCTGCAGTATTAGATGTTTCAAGAGATCCATTTTAAACATTGAACAACCATGAGCTTAGAACAACAAATCGAAGATTATGTAAACAATGCACTATCTACAAGATATCAAAATTGCTTAGTGCAAGGTGGCAATTATGAAAAGAACTATTGCATTGGTTTTTCTGATGGATTTACTGGCAATTCTAATGGAATGCGAATAGATTTAAGTGCTTACAACACAAAAGTCATATTGAATGATTTGTCAGGAGACCATCTCAAGGTTTTCACTAAAAGACAGCCTTTTACTATAAAAAGCTCAGTTTTGGTTGAAGATGGTGTCTTAAGTACAAAAAACCTAGTCGTAAACGATTTTGCGATTGGAAAGAACAAGATAACATATTCGGATGCAAGCAATGACGCAATAGATGTCAAGATGCAGTTTGTTTTAGATGCTGGTGAAGACCAGTCAATCAAACTTGGCAATGCAATTGGCAATATAGTTTATGAAGTAACTAACAGATTCAACAATAGATCACAATTGACTGGAACCTATATTCCTGCACGAATTGATGACTATTCAGTAGATTTTACACATAAAGCGCTGTTTGGCAATCAATTTGAAAACAATGAATGTATTTTTGCTGGAGAAATAAACAACATCTCTAATACAGATGGAAGCTATGACCAGCGCATCTTTTCATTGAGGTCATACTTGATGAATAAAATGTCTAGCATTCATCCTTTGATTGAGTTGTCATATGACATTGACGCTAAAGAATCAGATTTCTATTGCACAGCATATTTTGGAGAACCTGATGACAAACAATACAGGCAAATAGTTGGATTTGACCTATATTTGCCCCTTAAGCTAAAAATTTCAAATGATGCTTTGAGTGTCTTGAATTCTAATCTGAAAATAAACGACTATGATGCAGCTTGTCCTGATTTAGATGTTGTTCTAAACAAACAGTATGTCTTGTATGTCCATCAGTATGGAAACAATGATCTTGAATTTGAATTAAAAGAACACTATGGAGATTACTATGGAGATTTTTCAATTCAATGGACTTCCCTTTGGGATTTTTCTAAAAATGAACCAAGACATCCAATAGCTTTTCCTCAAAACTTCATTTTTGATTTCAGTACTGGTTTTGTTTTCAACTACCATACTGGTGAAATAGATTTCAACAGAATTGATTCAGCATCAGACATTGCATATCAAGGAAACATAAAATCTGTAGAAAACACATACAGCAATCTTCAACGAGCAGTCCAAAAGTCAAATGCTATATTAGATTGCTTTGAAGTATCAGATGATCAAACAATAGAATCATTAATCAACAAAACACTTTATCAATAAAAAACATGAATCTAGACGCATTAATTGAATCAACACTTTGGAGAAACACCTCTGACTACACTCAGAATTTTGCAACTTCTATTGGAACCAATGGAAGAAAAGTCATTGATTTAAGAGAATCAACAATGTATGCTCCAACTTCATATGAACCAGTCACTTTTAAAAGAGAAAGCGGAGATTCTTTGCAGTCTCCAACAGTTGACATTCAAGGAACATTGAAGGCTGACCAAGTGAATTTCAGCAATGGGGCTTCTTTGAAGTACAACAGTTCTCTAAAAGCAATGGAAATGAGTTCAGGAAGTAAAAAAGCGGTCTTCAAACTGAAATCCCCAGATGATTTTGAAAGCTTGACTTCATCACAGAAAGCAACAGCGACTCAAATTGCAACTCTTGGAGATATTGCAGAGCTTGAAAACAGACTGAGCATCAACAAAGAAAAAATAGAAATCTTGATTGACATTCTGAAGCTATATCCTGAAATGGAAGACAAAATAGACCAGATTGAAGACATTGAAAATGAAATAAAAGATGAGGAAGGTTAATTATGTCTGACTCAATTGACGTTACAGAGAAGCTAAAGACATTTTTGAATGACAGATACAGCTTGAAGACTAAAGTCAAGAATGCTGTTTCAAACAGCTATCCTTTGAATTTAGGAAATACCTTTGAGAACTATGGCTCTGAGATAAGCAAGCTTTATGGAAAAGACATCTGTGGAGTGAATGCAGCAGATGCAATGTACCCATGGAGCCACCCTGAATATCCACTATTGCGTTCTAGCAGTTTTGACATCAATGATGTTTTCATCAAATCTCAAGTATATGCTGAACAGGGAGGTCCAGACTGCCCACTTCATAAATTGAACAGAAGAAATGAAGGAATACAGGTTACAATTCCAGGAGTCAGAGAATTAAAGATAAAAAGCTTAAACAAATTCAACTTTTGGTTCATTGGACTAAGTTGCGAATCTGCATATTTTCCAGCATTAGAAAAAATAGAATATACTGGCAGTGAATCTTCAACATTTGCATGTCCAGTTTATGCGCCAAGGCTGAAGTCTATGTCTAAAAACTGTGGAACAATCTATGTTGACGTCAACAATCTTTTTTCTGGTTCTTTGCCTGATTTTTCATATAAAGGATTGAATGAGAATGATTTGTCTGCCTTCTATCCAATGATAGAAGATGGACAAGCGACAGATTATGCTATTCCATCAGATTCTAAGACGTCAATTGGAAGATATGCATTCAATGGTTTCTGCAAATTAGAGAACATAACTATACCTGAAACAATAACAAGGATTGAAGATTCTGCATTTGAAAGCTGCAACATGCTAGAAGAATTCACTGTTCCTCAATCTGTAGTTTACATTGGCAAACGTGCATTTTATGCTGCTTTTAGTAGTATACCTAAAAACATAACATTTGAAGGTAAGACAATGGAAGAAGTCCAAGCAATGGAAAACTATCCATGGAGTGTATCTTACGATGTAAGTACTTTCATATGCACTGATGGAACAATAACAGTCAAACGCAAATAGATAACAGGAATTTTTACAATGAGTGATAAACTTTTTTCAAATGAAATATTGTCTGGGCTGATCAAAGTAAAGAAATGCATTGCTGACATTGAGGCTCCTCTTAAGAAAAGAGGAGTCCTTGGAAAGAAAGAGAGCCTAGAACCAACAGATTCATCTAGCAAAATAGTTTCATTAGTTGAAAACATGAAATCTGATTCTTTTTATGGGGTGTCTATAAATGATTTCTATTCATTCAATGATGGAGTCCTTGAAGAAATAACAGAAAATGCAGATGATCTAGTTGGTTTCAAAATGGGAACTAAATACAGCCATTTCACTTCAAAGTCAACAAATACTAATTCTCAAACATATCTTTTGAACAACTACAAGTATGTTGGAACAGAAAATTCTTTAAATGGAAAATACATGAGAAAGAAAGCTGTCTATGGAAACCATACATATGTGAATCCTCATGTAAATGCTTTTGGAAGAAACCAATATGGAACAACGATCATCCAAGAAGATGACTACAACTATGCATTTGTGAATTCTCCGGCACTTTCTTCAGCTGAAATAAACACGATGTTCTGCTCAGGCGGATTCAACTATGCATTCTGCAATTGCAAAAACTTGAAAGAAGTTGTTTTCAACATCCAATATGCCCATCGGGAAATTCCTGATTTTAGCGATGCTAATTTTGATGGAGGATATGGAAGTACTCGCTTCTATAAGACATATGATGAGCTTCCAAAAAAAGATGCCAAAGGATTTAATTTTTCCCCAAATGGTAAAAACAGTGGTTTGGTTCTTGGAACATTCTCATCATTTGAATACAATAAATGGGTCAAGTTGACATATGACAACCGTGGTGTCCATGGAGGTCCATTCCTCAAAAATGCATTTGAAGGTTGTACTGCACTTAGACGAATTGCATTTCCAACACTTTATAAAAATGATATTATGTTAACACCAAATTTTTATCCTTGCACTGCTTGTAATGGAAGAGGAGGAACAACTGTTAACTATTCATCTGGAAGTAGTGAATGGCGACCATGCACTGCTTGTAATGGAACAGGAAATGAACCTCAAAGATTATATTTTTCAACTAAAGAAGATTTCACAAATTATTTCGGCTTAGATGCAGTTTCAGCAGATGTCGTCTTTGAATTCAAAGATGGAGCATTTCACATCGATGAAATGTATAACAACTAACAACTAACAATTTTAAAATATGAGCATAGAACTAGAAACACTACAAGAAAACACACAAAGACTGACAAATGTCATGGACGACTACCTTGATGTTGTCAGAGATTCACTTTCAGGCATGGCTGACAAAGTCAGCAGGCTCGCCGGGAGCATCCATGGAGGAGGATCTTCAGAAGGAACTTCATCTGGAGATTCCTTAAATACTGAAATGCTGTCAGGAATTTATGAAAAGGTAAATGATATTTATGATATTGTAAATGAAAATACCATCAATATAGAACATATAGATTTTACCTATGAAAAAGATTATGAAATTATTAATTTTTATTTAAGTGAATTATCAATAATAAGAGAATTGTCTTCAACATATACTGAAGAAGGAAAAGCTCAAGTTTCAAATATTGTTTCAGAGTTAGAAAGACAAATAGAATATTATGAAAATTTTGAAGATAACATTGAACAGCTTTATCTTCAATTAAGCTCTTTAGATTCTCTTATAAATAAACCTATTATAGAAAATTTACAAAATGAAAACCAAAATGAACAAACTTTTGGAATGAAAAAAAGAGAAGAAGATGAATGGGAAAAGAGACAAAGACAAGAATATGAACTTTATAAGCATATAATTGAAAATTCTGCTGTTCCTCAAGATTATCCAAGGCCAAATACAGAAGATATGTTTGAAAACGCTTTTGCTGGTGAAGGCGGTGGTTTAGCAAGTATTGGATATCATACAACCGGCTGGCTTGGAAGCGGTGGATTTAAAAGATGGAAATTACCAAAAAAATATAATGAATATATTAAAGAATTTGATCTTGTTAAGTTTAGAATAGAAAAAGCACAAAATAAAATTAGAAATATCAAAAAAGTTTATCCATATTCTGAAGAATTTGCTAATAAAAAGCTACTTAATGAAACATATCTTGATTGTGAATGTTGCAAAATAATCTATGAAACAACAAAAATGGTTGCAATGTTTATAAAGACTTGGTCTTTATATCCTAAAGGACAATATCATGATGGAAATCCAAATTCAAATAAAATACCAGCACCATATGCATATACAAATGGAAAAATTATGGATAAAAAAACAATTTCATTTAATAAAATTGAATCTGATATATCTACATTATTAAATGAAATTCAATATTTGAAGGGGCTTCATAGTAAGAATCATTCACTAGCTACAAAATTAAAATTCATAAATGTAGATAGCAATGAGGTACTTTTTACAAATGAAGAAGTTTTTGAAAATTCATTTGTATCAAAAGATAGCAAAAATGAAGTTATTTCAATAATGAAATCTAATGGATATAATAAAAATACTATAAAATTTGATCCAGATTATTTTGAAAGCACTAAAATTCCAGAATTAAATGAAATAATAACATCAACTGAAGGATGGTTTGGAAAAACAGATGATAAATCTACAGTTGATCCAGATGAATTAACATGCTATGTATCTGGTAAAAAAGATATTGATTGTGAAAGACACTTCTTTAAAGACAATTATACTAGAAAAACTGACGACGTTCAAATTCTTACTGATGGATTGAAATTAGTTCCATTCTCTGATTTCACATTAGATGAAGATGGATGTGGAATAACCGCTGATAAAGAAAATTATTCAATTAATTATTCTACTGCAAGATTTGCTGTTCCATATGAAGATCCACACAATTCTCATCCAAAACAATTTGATTTTGATCATATAGCTGAATATTCTGAAAAGCTTTCAGCATATACTATAATAGATGTATATAATGAATTAGGTGAAAAAATAGATGATGAATCTCACTCTCAGAATTGTTATAAAATTCTTAATGTTAAATATGAAACAAAAGAAGAAAGATCAAACAATATAACTAAAGCAATTACAGATTTAGATTCAAAGGTGTTTGAAGATATTAAAACTGATTTGAATTTTAATTCTCAAAGTGATTCTAATATTAAATATATAGTTCAATTTGCTGATCGTAAAGATTATATTGACAATCTTGGAAATGCTTATGTTGTATGGAATTATAAATTTAAAAAATCACAAAAGATATGTACAGTAAATCTATATGAAGAAAATCAGTGCATTCAAAGTACTGACATTTGGTATGGAGATACAATTCCAAAACCAGCGGGATATAAAGATGAATCTAATAATAGAATATTTAAATCAATTATTGATAATGGAACTTGTCCTGTAAAAGCTGTTTTTGAACATGAATGGTTTAATAATAAATGCAAAGACATAGATCCAAAAGAAGATATTAATCTATATGCTAGATTTGTTGGATCATATAAAATTTCATTAAAGAAAATACGTATATTTGAAGATGATGAATTAATAGAAGAATATTCAAATGTAAGCTCTAAACTTGGTGGATATGATTGTTTAAGATTTATTGTTACATATAATAAAAAATCTATTAGTGATAGTCCTACAAGTCGCTGGTATATGTTATTTGATAACTATTATGATTATGCTCTTGAAAAGTTTAAGGAAGATTTAATAAAAATGTATAAAGATTCTAACGGTAAAGATTTAGATAAATCTAGAATTAGCATAGGGCAAGATGATAATATTATAGCACAAATTAATACATGTGAAGCAAAACCAGATGAAATTCCTGAAAAGGAGGAAATATTAAATGCTGTTATAAGACTTGATTCTAATAAATCATGGGTTCATTATGAATATACTCCATCAAGAGATAGTGAATATACTCCAGATGGTCATCTTATAATATCACCATTTTCTGAAATGGATGATGAATATGTTGAAAATGGAACAACTATAACTCAATTCCCTGTTATTGAAGATTACAAGCATGATGGAGAATTATACAAATTCGATCATACTGATCCTACACTTCCATTAACTGTTACAAAAGATGTTACAATTACCGGAGTATGGGTTAAAGCTGATGAAGGTGGAGGAGATGAACAAACTGAATGGGAGCCATACTATGCATTTGGTGCCAGAGTAAATCTTTGGACATTGAATGGAGTTATTTCATATGATCCACAAAAACTAGAGCAAGGTGGAGCAGCATACCGTGAATATAAGATAGTAAATGATGAAAAGGTCTATACTGGAAGATATTCAAATTCTGAAGACGGATCTAGTCCATATACAGCATTGCCAACAACAGCAACATTTAATCTACCAAATGTTGTTGGAACAACAATGACTATCAATGGTCAAGAAAGAACAATTAAAGGTTGGGCAGATCCAGTAAGTGGAAATAAGTATACAGATACAATAACTGTTGATTATGCGACATTCAATCTGGATGAAAACAAACCAACTGTTGTTGATCTAGAATTAGATTTCTAAAATAAGAAATCAACAAGTCCTAAAAAATCCTCCCAAACGGGAGGATTTTTTAATCTTCAATTTCTCCAAA